>Ga0208946_1000131_pt1 | contig 14981 bp, 14 predicted proteins | sample AOAMet2_C49A8_80_2_FD_188075 | JGI IMG/M metagenome (GOLD analysis project Ga0208946, IMG submission 188075) | Ammonia-oxidizing marine microbial communities from Monterey Bay, California, USA - C0912_C49A8_80 (SPAdes) | ecosystem: Environmental > Aquatic > Marine > Intertidal zone | place...
ATTGCTCTCAAATTGGTCTTAGGAATTCAGAAATTTGAGAGCATTCGAGTTTTTATTAATTATTGACGAAATTGTCTTTTAAATCAAACTCGGAATATTTTTGTCCTAAAATCCTTTTCGACCTTGTCCTAATACATAGTGTCCTTATAGCCGGAAATAATTATTTCACCAAAAATACCAATTTTTGAATTGACTTTTATAACCCAAAAAAAATTTCGCGTCCCAAATTATTTGTGAAAAACAAATTCTAAAGTTTCTACCAAAATTTCTACGCACCTTTTTTCTCTGACATGCACAGCGAAATTTGCGCAACGCCATCATTTTCCCATTCCATGGGTTCACTTTTCACTTGATTTCCCGAAATTTCCAAATTGCCCGGTTCCCGCTTTTCCGTTTCCCATAATAACTTTTCCGGAATGCGTTTGACGCCAATCGGGTCGGATTCTTCGGATACGCCCATCTTTTTCAGCCTTTTCCGCGGTCGAAATTCGGGAAAAATAATTTTTTCAAGAGGCGCATCGTTTCCGGTCCGATAGACGACTTCCGGGTCTAATCCGTCCAATTGTAACTTAGGCCGACATTTGTCCGATTTTAGGTTCGACCCTGTAAGGTCAATCGGGAGTTTTAGACCGGACCAAATATCCACACTTTCCTTAACAAATTTCGGACTGATTTCAGGGATTTGAAAGACGAAAAAAAAATGATTTTTTTACGAGGGTCGGGACTTTTTGTACAAAATTTGGCCCAGTAAATTATTTTTTTCAAACGACGAGCTTGATATCATTGTAAAGCGTAAGAATTTAACATTTCGAGTATTCGAGTTTTTTTTATTATTTACGAAATTGTCTTTTAAATCAACCTTGGAATTCCAAAATTTAAAAATTAATAAGTTGTCATTATTAGTCAACCCAATTAAACAATTATAATTAAAAAATTGAATGCTCGCAAAATTTTACATTCCTAGTGTTTAAAATGATATGAAGCTCGCCGTACACAAAAATCAAATTTTGGGGTCAAATTTTGGGTGTAAAATTTGGTGGGTGAAATTTTTACACAGAAAAACTGATGTTTTCAAATCCCTAGGCTGAGTGGTCGCGCGTTTCCGCCAACAGGCGAATTTTCTTCTGACCCATTTTTTGCGCCATTTTTAACATTTTGAACTTGTGGCGAATCTGTATCAGTAACGGGGGACTCGGTGGTGAGGTTGGTTGGCGGATTACTATTTTCGCCCGTCGCTCCGGAACCGCCATTTTCTCCCGTATTTCCGCCCGTCCCATTTTGGCCCATTTGGGCGTTGATCATATCGTCGAACATTGCGTCGGAGCGGGCGGTGCCCGACTGGTCAATGTTACGCGAATGAAATTTGTTCAACCGCTGCCAACGGGCGGCGCGCTTTTGAACCGATTTTTCACGAAACGGCACCTCACACTTGAGTTGTAAAAATGCACGGTATTTTTTGGTCGACATTTTGCGATGTTCAAAAAATTGAAATTTTTGAGATTTAAAAAATCGAAAATATTGAGATTTTGGTAAAAAAATTCTACATTATGAGATTTTCAAAAACAAAATTTTTTGAGATTTCACCAAAAAATCCAAAATTTGGAATTTTGATCAAAAAAAATTTAAATTATGAGATTTACAAAAACAATATTTTGTGATTTCAAAAAAAATTCCAAAATTTTGGATTTTGATAAAAAATCTAAATTATGAGATTTTCGAAACATTTTCAAAATTGAGATCTAAAAGAATCCAAAATTGAGATCTAAAAAAATCCAAAATTGAGATCTAAAAAAAATCCAAAATTGAGATCTAAAAAAAATCAAAAATTGAGATCTAAAAAATCCAAAATTTTGAGAAATTTTCATTTGAAAATTAGTGAAGGCCTTTAAAGGGATAGGCCGTTTTCCAACTCTGCCTTACACCGTCGGTCGGTAAACGTCGGTGCCAAATCGGCGTTCGTATTGCACCCGGGCGGTGGCGATGGCGGAATGTTGGTCGGCGAAGGAGCGGGTCTCGCCGGGCCAAAATCCATCGCGGCATTTCGGGCGACTTCCAAAACAACATTTTCAATTTTCCCTTTACTGGGCCGCACGCGGGCCTGCTGGGGCTCGTCCTGGTGACCGGCGATGAAAACCAACCGCGCCGGATAAATTACTTTTAACACCACGTGACTGCCACCTAGTGCCAGCTCAACGGCAAAAGGTTCATCTTCATTTTGAGCGTGGGCGTTTTGCGCGGGTAACGCAAACGGGTAAAATTGGCGCCATTCATTGGCCAAATTGGTTACCGGGTATTGATGGCCGCGGTAGAATTGGCCCGAAAACCAACCGCGGAGACCCCACGGGGCCATCACCACCTCCATGGGCAAGTGGTCCGGATTTGTCGGCGGTTTTAAGCGGGAGAGAGCGGGCGGCGTACCGGGCTCAATCGAACAACACACCGCTGATCCATTCAGGAAAAAACTGAAAATCGAATGTTAAAGGGGTGGAAAGGAACGACGCTAAAGTTTTGATCAAAATCGAACGACGCTAAGCCCAAAATTACTATAAAAATCGATCGATGCTAAGCCCAAGAATTTGATAAAAATCGAACGACGTTGAGCCCAATATCTTGATAAAAATCGAACGATGTTAAGCCCAAAACTTCATATACAATCGAACGACGTTAAGCACAAAACTTTGCTTAAAATCTAAATACAGGGGGCGCTTATGAGTGGCTCGTCCACTTTTGTCATTTTTTGTTTTGTTTTTGTCTGGCTCGACCAATCAGAGCCGTCCAAAATTTTCTGGCCGGTCCACTTTTGCAAAAAAAATGTTTTCTGGCCCGTCCTTATAAGCGCCCCCTGTTATGTCTTTCGAATTTTAAGCAAAATTTTGTGCTTAACGTCGTTCGATTGTATATGAAGTTTTGGGCTTAACATCGTTTGATTTTTATCAAAATATTGGGCTCAACGTCGTTCGATTTTATATTTTTTGTGCATAATGTATTTGGATTTTTATTAACATTTCGATAAAAAGGTTCAGGGCCAAAAAATAAAATAATTTTACCTGAAGGATATGGCAGGTGGGCGAGAGGTTTCTTGTCCAATAGTGGGATGATCACCACTAGGGGTGGGTGGAGAGTCGCCCACTTTAACAAACCACCTTCCAAGGCGCGTCCACCCTTCGTTGCACAATTTCCGCTCGATGGCGTTATGTAGTGCCTTGAAGAGTAAAGTGCGCCCGTCGTAGGTGATTCCGCCCTCGAGATCGTTCCAACATTTTTCGCCCGAGTCACATTCGCCCAATTTCTGGCCAATGTCTTTGAACGTCTCGAGAAGCTTGGGCATTTCGCCCCACCAGAAACACCAAAGCTCTTTTTCGTGCTCCGTGTTACGCGTCGAGTTGCCATCTTCATCGCTTGTTCGGGGTTTTATCAACCTACGCCATGTGCAAAGAACGCCTATGAATATATATTTACAGGGGTGTGCGCATATCTGGACGACAGGGTTTTCGGTAGCTGTCGTCCAGTTTCGAACCCGGTTTTTTATTACACGTAAATGCGAAAAACTGGCGATGTTCTATTTTTGGAACATCGGAAATCGGTGCTACACCAACTTTGCTATTAAAGGCAGTCAATTTTTTAATTATAAAACAAAATTATGTTTCAAGGGGACCTTGAAAGTTTGGTTTTTTATTGATATTAGTTAAAAGCCTTAATTGTTTAATTGGTTTAATTAGTAGTAAAAATTTAGTAATTTTTGACATTCGGAACTCCAAGTTTGATTTAAAATAAAATTTATCCAATTTTTTTGATCTAATCTATTGAATAATTAAAAAAACTCGAATGCTCGCAAATTTCTAAATTGATACGCTTTAGAATGATATGAAGCTCATCGTTTTTTTTGTAATTATTGACTAAATTTTCTTTTAAATCAAACTTGGAGTTCCGAATTTCAAAAATTACTAAACTGTCAGTAATAATTAAATCAATTACACAATTAAGGTTTTTAAACATGTCCAAGTAATATCCATAAAAAAACAAACTTTCAAGGTCCCCTTAAACATATTTTTGTTCTATAATTAAAAAATTGAATGCTCGCAAAATTTAGAATGTTCATTCCAAAAATAATGTTTCGGGACGATTTTGGTCGACCAAAAAAGTCCAGGAATATTTTTCTAGATTAGAATTTTATTACCCCAATTTTTTACAATTTTTCTAGCTCAGTGGGTTTAAAAAGTGTGTTAATTTGCCCCCGGTAGTGACAGAAAACTTACCTTCTTTCATACACTTGGCGAATGCAGATAATATTTGATCGTCGACTGGTAGACATGGCAATGGGTTCGCAAATGAAAACTTTTTCCATTTTAGCCCATTAAGCTCGACAAGCTTGAAGATATTTGTGTGTGAATCGGCAAATGACCCATTCATTTCTCACTGAGAAAGTTCAAAAGTTCAACGAAAAATTGAACTTTTTTGTGTGATTTGGTCGAAACTTTACGTTCGAGTTTTAGTTTTGTTTTGTCTGTTTGGCTCGAGCGGAGTCGAGTTTGGGTGGAGTTTCGAGTTTAGACTCTCCTATGGATCCGGCGGAAATGGATTGCGTGGCATTTTCGGACGGCTTCTTCCCTAAAAAAAATTCCTGTAAAAAATCATTCATTAAATTTTCGTGATTTAAAAAAAGGAAAAAAAATATGATTATTTCCAGAAAAAACGAATGACCTTATAAAAAACATACGACCTTAAACTGCTAAATCAAATCTGAAATACGCTAGTCTAAACCTTATCGCCACAAACGTTGAAAATGGCGCGATAAGGGTTTACTTTTAATGAACGTCGCTCATTTCCAACCTTGTAAGGTCACTCTCGTTTTTTTATAAGGTCATTACTTTTATGGAAAATATCTTTTTTATAAAACATTATAAAATGTATCAAATTTTAACCGTGGGAAAAAAGGAAGTTTAAAAACGCAAAAAAAATAATAATAAAACAGTTATCGAATAATTCCCTCGAGTGTGGGTCAGTTCAGTTTTGACACGACGAAAATATAAATCATAGTCACATTTTTCTGCTCAAATTTCTGTCTCATAAAACAAAAAAATAAACTTAGGTTTTTTTCATTTGTAAATTTTACTTTTTTCTGTAATTTATTATTATTTTTTTGCTGTCTCAAAATCTTCTCTATTGATCGAAAAATAACCTAAAAAAAGGGTCGAAAATCGAAAAGTTATAAGATCTTACCTGGTGTTAACCCAAGGGCGCACTACAGTTCAAAATTTGAAATTTTTTGTAAAAAAAAAGTTAAAAAAAAAATTACGTTTTTTCTCTTATGTTACTCTCTTCGTTGTCCGTCTTCGTACGTTAAAAAAAATAAAAAAAATCGTGAACGAATTTCTTCCGGCTAACAATTTCTCTAAAAATACAAAAAAAATGGATTTATTTTTGCTCTCGCTCTCTAAAAAAAATAAATAAACAGAAATCTGAATTTTGTTTTAATAATGAAATCCGCCATCTCTGATTGGCCAATCACTTTTGACTCGAAAAAAAGAAACTGTACAATTTTTAATTGGGCTTCATTAAGGCCGAGCTCAAACAAAATTTCTGATTTCGAAAAAAAAAATTTTTTTTGCTGAAAAATGCTATTTTTTTTCCTTTTGGTTTTTTTTTTATTTTTTATTCTTTTTTTTCTTCTTCGTGCTGAGATAAGAGTGCATAAGGGGCGGCACGTGGGTTGAGGGGCACGTGGGTGAACACTAGTTAGTCTAGTCAATAACTGAACGGGAATTGGATTGGTTGAGCCGTTTCAACAACTTTTTGAGTCAGGCCCTTATTTGTCACGAAACGGGAGAAATACATCTGAACAGGACCCACGTGACAAAAACCTACGCCCCATCACACACAAAAAAGTGTTCATCTTTAAGGGGGGATGTGTGCACAAAAATTAAAATAAAACGAAAATTTGGGAAAAATGGGAAAGTTTATTTAAAAAATCTAAAAATAGCGGAAAAAATGAAAAATTAAAATATATGAAATTTAGGGAATTATACTAGGAATATTACCTAGGGGTATAAAAATTGACCATTTCAAAAAAAAACTCTGGAAAACAATAAACAAAAATATAAGAAAAAAATCGATTTGTTTTTTGGAGAAAAAAAATAAAAAAAACATATCCAAAATATGGAAAAAAATTGAAAAATCAACACAAAAAAAAAGAAAAAAAATCAAACAAAAAAATGTAAAAGAAAAAAAATAAACAAAAAAGGTAAAAAAAATGATAAAGAAAAAAAAATAAACAAAAAAGGTAAAAAAAATGAAGAAAATTAAATATTTCTTCATTTTTTTACCTTTTTCATTTATTTTTTTTTCTTTTCATTTTTTGTTTGTTGATTTTTCAATTTTTTGTCCATATTTTTGATATTTTTTTTTCACTTTTTTCGGAAACAATTAGTTTCTTGGTATCGCAAATGATCACAAGACTTCATGGGTGTTGAAACTTATAACTTTATTTAGTTGTCAACACCTTTCGTCTGACGTAAAATTAATTTCCTATTTTAGAAAACCTGGGATCGTATCTCGAGCTCCTGTATAAGGGTAGTCCTGCCTGCGGGGCAAGCCCGGGCCGTGATAAAATTTTACCATTTTTTTACCAAAATTTTGATCGTTTGAACACTTTTGAGGATTCGTAAGTAATTCACGAATAATTTCAAAAGAAAATAAAATCTCAAAAGGTAAAAACTCAAATATTTTGTAAAACGGATGTCCAGGCTAATATTATATGATTTTATACTTATTTTATCTGATTGGTATAAAATACACATTAGTACTATAAAAAATTTAGTATATGATCGAATAAAAAGCTTCGATAGCAAAACGGATTTTTGAAAATTTTGTCATGAATGCCGTTTTTCATGACTCATGAAAAACGGCATTCATGACAAAATTTTCAAAAATCCGTTTTGCTGAATCATGAGGAATGAATCATGAGGAATCATCTGAAATTCAGAAATCTGATACCGCATGAATTCCTTTAACAATTCTGAATCACCAATTAGGCCGCGTACTTGGTGAATCAGATTTATGAATTTCAGATGATTCCTCATGAAATACGGCATACATGACCAAATTTTCAAAAATCCGTTTTGCTATCGAAGCTTTTTATTCGATTATATACTAGGGTAGTTATATTGAAATTTTTTATAGTACTAATGTAACGTACTAATTGACGCCCAAAGTTCAAGAAATATACATGTATTCTAAAAAAATTTCATCTAAACATTTATAGTTTTGAATTTTCGCTACGCACTAATTGGTCGTTTTGGGAGATTTTTTAAATTTCTTAATGGCTATTTGACGGACGAATTTCCCGGTTACGACTGTTAGCCCATTTTCCCCCGATTATGGCTATTAGACGGAATAGACTGTATTAAAAACCGGCGTCTGGACGTAAGTCGGTCAGACTTATACCAAAAAAGTTGGTCTCATAGACCTTTCGAAAAACATCCTTAATACGTTACTAAATATTACAGGAAAATAAGAAACGTGGTGTAGTTAATATTATCCAAATAGACAAGGATTCAATAGCTTAGAGGATTGGAAAATAAAAGACAACAAAAAAGGTCGTTTTAGATTTTTATGTCAAAAAATATAGACCGCTCTGACAGGGATATGTATGCAGCATGATCCAGATTTAAATGTCGAAAAATTATTTTTTTGTGATAAAATTCTACATAGATTATTTTGCCTGTTTCTTTTTCTCTAGTATTTGCGTAGGGTTTTAATTTTATTTGCGTAGGTAAATTGTTGTAAAATTTCGTAAAATTTCAGGGTACACCTCAACTCCGGGTTTTTTGGGTTCGAACTGCGGCGTGCACCAAAATTCTGTAATATCACTATTTTTTATCTGATATTTAACTACAATTTGATATTATTAAGAAAAGATATCATATACTGGAATCTATTTCCTAAAGGAAATACAAAACGCGGCTCTTTCATTGTATGAAAGCACATGACCAGCCAACCGTAATAAATAACTGCTGGCGTAATTCATAACTACTTTGTAGCTGAAAAGGTTGGAAAAATATACGCTTAATTGGATCTATAATCCTATAAGGCCCTGTCCCAAATCTAGTTTCAAAATGCCCGATTTGTCACGACAAAATGACCTCGAAGGTCAATACATTTTACATATTTAGATAAATGTTTTTTCTTGTTCACCAATAGAGGTGCATGAATTTGAAACAAAAAGTAAACAAAAAAATAAGTTCTCCGATTTTAGAATACATTGTTTAATTATTTTTTTACAGGATAGATTTTACCCGGATGTAGAGTTCTATGGATGAAACAAAAATAACAAGAAAAACATTTATCTAACCGATAAAATAGGCCGAAAGGCTTCGTGTAGGCGGGCTATTTTATCCTATAGGAATCCTCATAAAATTTGGAATTTTTATAGGGGGTGTGTTTTTTTAGCTAGGTCTTTGAACAATTTTAAATGGTCATTTTTTGTCTCGGAACTCAAAATTTTAACTTTTATCGGAAATCTGATGAAATTTGGAAAGTTTTTATGGGGTTTGTTTCTTTTTAGTTTCGACTTGGAATAGGTTATTTTTGGAGTTCTTTTTTTATAGAAATTCTGGGACAGCACCTAATATAATGAAGTCCCTAAGTGGACTGTTAATTTTAGTTATACATACAACAGTTACCCCTAATTATTACGTTTACTTTTTCAAAAAACGTAACAATTAGGGGCATTTCCGGGTTTAGTACTGTTTTTAGCTGTATTTTCCTAAAATTTGGATTTTTGCCGAAAATTTAAATGTTTGAGTAAACCTTCCATACCCGTACAACATTCAGGCTGTTAGCAAAATTTCATAGTAGTTGCTTCTAACACCCTAGCTAGGCCTAGACCTTGAGGTTTGTATCCATATTAAACATATGATTGATGAAAACTGGTCACGCGTATTCAACTTTTATCATAAAAGGCCAGGACAGAGGAAACCAAATTTCAGGAACCAAAATATATTTTATTTCTGTCTCATATCACAATCCAATTATAATGGATAAGAAGAAAATCCCGGTATAAATGTTTGGAAAAAGTGGTGCGTTAATGCAGTCTGGTGTGATAACTGTAGCTCCATTTTTCCCAAAACTTTTACCAGAATTTATGTGTATTTATTATAATTGGACTAATTGGACCTTATCGCATCATTTTATTTTCGAAGTTTCTGTTGCGATAAAGGTTATACCGGTGTATATACATGTATACGGTGTCTTTTCCGCGTGTCAAAATTTAGTATAAATCGCGTGATAAAAAAATTAGAAAATTGTGTTAAAATGGGGCAAAACAATTTCTAAAATTCAATAAAAAAAATGTTATCCATCTCAATCTAAGTCAATATATAATAAATCTGCGATGCTAAAATTAATTTTACTAAAAATACATTAGCTAGCGCTGGTTTTTATATTTTATGTCAAACAGAACATCATCGTAATTCGTTCGTAAATTCACAAAAAAATCGAAATTATCACAAAATCAATATTATTTTCCTTACGGACGTGAAAATTTCTATAAAATGTTTCAAAAAAAAAGCTTGAAAATGTTTAAGTTATGTCAATAAATGATAATTACACGAAATATTCTTAATATATTGCTAAAATAAAAATTTATCTGAAATTTGCAACGAAACTTCTCGCCAGTTTTTAATACAAAAAAAGTATAATTCTTCTTAAATTTCATAAAATGGAGAAAAAATTCATTAGCTAAACTTTCATTAAATTTTCAATACATTTTTTGTAAAGTTTTGGTAAAATTTTATTGAAATTTGAATGCGATTTTTTGTTGGAAAATTAGGTTTTTGTTGGAAAATTTCAGTAAAAAATGTCATAATTTTAGTATATTTTTTTGTAAAATTAATAATACGCGAAAATTCCTAGAAATTTACTTGAAAATATTACGTAATACCAAATTTAGTAACGTGTATAAATATGTAAAAAATTTGACTGACAAAAAATCTTAAGATCCAATTTTTGTGGTGCAGCGATTTCTTGTCGTTCCTTGCGGCGATAAATCAGTAACATTTCCGAATTTTTAATTAACCAGACTCGACGAATATAATAAAAAAAATCTGAAAAACTCAAAAAAATCTAAAAAAAACTCAAAAAAAATCCTAATTATGAATAACTGACACTTATCAAGGAAAAAAGACGTATAAAAAATTGACGACCAAAGTTAACTAACGATTAAATGAAATTAAACCCACTTGCTATCTAGAAAACCGCAAAAAAATTAGGTGAACACCCTAAAACTTAAACGCTAAACATGGGTTAGAAGAAACAACCTTATTTTATAACGCCGATATATAAAGGCAAAACTCTTTTGTTTTTCGGAACCTAAGTTTTATATAAATTATATAAGAGAGTTTTATGGAAATTATTTACAGTGCCTAATTATCGTTATGATTTTTGAGAAAATTGACTACTAAACTGGGAAATTTTCCTTAACGTTGCAATTTTTTCGTGTCTAGCGTAACGTTAGGGCATCGAGCGCTGTATATTTTTTTCGTAAAGATATTTCTAGATTTTAGTTTTTGTCTTGGTATCCAATCAGATAACTATAAATTAACCTACACATTTTACAAATCAGTCTATATTTTCGATTTCGGAAGGAATTTTAAAATAAATTTTGGCCAGATAGATTTCGGCAAATAAGAGATCCAATAAACGAAAATCTAACTTATATTTTAGTTCTAAGAGATATAATCGATTATTTTGTTCAGTAGTAATTGTGCTGCATTTATAACTTGGTGCTAATCCGACACACTAATTGACATTTGCATTTGGGCACGAGAAAAAGAAAAATCGGAGAATGATAATCGTTTTGTTTGTGCAATTTGTACATCATTCTAAGTCTAGTAGACCAACACCAAATTATCCTATTCCGTCTAATAAGAAACTATTTTTCGTTATTTCCTATTAGACAGAATCCGAAAATTTGCCTGTTTCCTATTAAACGGAATTTGTGAAGACCTTTTTTGCTCTTGCCTATTTCCGGGGGACAAAAACGCTATTTTCCTGAAAATTTTAGTTTCCTATTAGGCGGCGAAACGAACGAAGGACCCACAAAAATGGAGTATGGTTCCTTAGCGCACCATAAACGTTTTGTGATTCCTCCCCAATTTTAAATAATTCACGCGAAAAAAATATTCCTAAAATTACAATTCTCTAAATGATAAATATTTCCATGGATAACAGATATATATATATAAAATTTGCAGAAATCTATATATAGCTTTTAATATAAACTACGTATACGAATGTAAATAGTCGACTAGTAACCATATTTCACGTGGAAAGCAACCACATTTTTCCATGTGACATACCGAACGTTAAAGAAAATTTCCGACGGATGGAATTTAACCATAAGACAATGAAATTGTTGTAATCAAGCGTTAAATTCTGTGCAGCCGGAATATTTTTATGTACACTAAAAACTGATCCACTATGACAAACATACAAAAATATTCAGACAATTTCACGGCGGATTGCATTGGAAATAATGAGTACACATTCTAGTGAGTTTCCGAGTTTAATTTAAAAGAACATTACAATTTAAAAAAAAGACAGGAATTTCAAGAAACATTTCAAGATGAATTTCGAGGAAAATACCAAGCTAAACTAATTATGAGCAGAGAATTTCTAGCCCAATTTGAAACACAATTTCAAGCGAAACTGCAAGTCAAATTTCAAGGGAAGTTTCAAATAAACTTTCAAACGAAATTGTAGGTAAAATTTCAACTAAAATTTCATGTAAAATTTCAAGCTAAATTTTATGTCAAATTGCAAAGAAAATTTCAAAAAAAATTTCAAATGAAAGTGCAAGTCAAATTTCAGGTAAAATTTCAAGCTTAATTTTATGTCAAATTGCAAGGGAAATTTCAAATAAAATTTCAAACGAAACTGCAAGTCAAATTTCAAGTAAAATCTCATGTAAAATTTCAAGCTTCATTTTATGTCACATTTCAAGGGAAATTTCAAATAAACTTTCTCACAAAACTGCAAGTCAAATTTCAAATAAAATTTGAAGCGAAGTTTCAAGTCAAATTTCAAAGTGAAATGTTCACACTTTAGTTTTAGACAATAGACCCGGAAAAATTCTGGCCCGCTCTGGACTCTAGTCTACGAACCGGTAAGTGCACCGGTAACCTGTCTGATTATTGTTTGTGCCCGATTTTTCGTTCTCAAAAGCCCCATCATAATCGGAGGTATTGTATATACCATTGGTATTTAATGATTTATTCAGTTGACAGGTCAACGACGAAAAAAAAATCTCAAGTTTTTTTTTGTTTCTTTTGCTTTCTTTTTTCGATTTTTTCGTCGCCAATAATCAGACGATTCGGGCTCAAAGGAGGAACATGTAACGTTCATTTTTGTTTTTTTCGCCTTTTGCTCCCTTCAGATTTTTTTTATATTACTAGACTTTGGTCTCGGGGTGGCTCGAAGTGGCCGCCCGAACGAAAACCCTAAACCGATGGTGGATGACATCAAAATAGTATCAAGGAGAACACGTTACTAGACTTCTACCCACGAACGCAACAAAAATAATATGGAATTGACAAAAAATATCTTGACAAAATGGGATCAAATCTGGAAAAAAATGGGTTCACACGGGATACAATGGGGGCAAATCCGGGTAAAATCGGGATCAAATCTGAAAAAATGGGATCAAATCTTCAAAAAATGGGATCAAATCTTCAAAAAATGGGATCAAATTTTCAAAAAATGGGATCAAATCATGAAAACTCGGATCAACTTTCGATAAAATCTGGACAGAGTCATATCAAGTTTCCAAAAAGTCGGATCAAATTTTGAAAAAAAAGGATCAAATTTCGAAAAAGTCGGATAAAATTTCGAAAAAGTCGGATCAAATTTCTAAAAGGTCGGATTAAATTTTGAAAAAATCGGATCAAATTTCGAAAAAGTCCGATCAAATTTCAAAAAAGGGATCAAATCTAGAAAAAAGTGGGGTTAAATTTCGAATAAATGGGATCAAATTTCGGATCAAAAAACGGATTCAAAATTAAAAAAAAAATCGTAAAAAATAGGAAACAAGATGTCCGACGAACGAATAAAATTAGCTTTCACGCCGCCGGAAAATCGATGCGAATTTAATTTTACATTATAATTTATACATTTGACAAATCCATAATAACCCCGTAATAACATTTTTACTTTGATAAAAAAACGTTAAATTCCCCCCAAAAAAGTGGAACATATTTTTCTGTTGGATATTCACGCAAAAAACAGGGTATCTTTGTTTCGGAATAATCTTCGATCAAAAGGAAATCGATTTTTTTTATTCAGACCTTAAAATTGTACATTTTCCCTTCTTTCAAGTCAAAAAAATTGTAACCAAAAAATTAAACAAAAAAAAACCCTAAAAAGTAAAAACAAAAATTGTTACTAAAAATAAAATATTTATAGCATCATGAGCTCATGTGTGTGTGTAGTACAGTACCGTGCACCGATTTTGTGTTTTCGTATATTTTCTCTATAATATTATTTTCTCTATTTTTTTCTGGTTTTTTTTTTTAAATATTCAGATCAGGTTGCCCAAATTTTTTTTTTATTACTGATATATTGGACAGGGACAAAAAATATCTCTCTTTGGGGCGGTTTGGTTTGTATAATTGCTTTGGGCCGAATTTGGGGCTGGGCGCAACTCGGGTAGAGTCGACTTTCTCTCTACGGTTTTATTTTGCTCTCTTTCTCTCATTTTTTTTGCTGGGTAGGTAGCGTGTGTGCGTAGAGAGAGTATGTGTGTGTGTCGTTTTTTTAGCTTTCGTTGTGTGGTCCTTTTGAGTTTTTTTTTCTGCCCCTGCTCTCGCTATATTCGCCTCTGCTTTTTTTTCGTATCCCATTTTTTTAAGCTAAAACTGCGCGCGACTCTGAGGCCCCTGCGAGCCTATCTGCCGTCGCTCATTGGCTGCCCGCGACCCGCACCCCGAAAGCCATTTTTTGCTTTTTTTTATATTTTATTTTTTTGCCGATCTCTAACTCATTTTTTTTCTTGCTCTCTATCATAGCATGATACGACACGCATCTAAGTTGTTTCTACTCTCGCTTATTTCGCTCTTTTTTTTATATTTTTTTCTCCGCTTTTTTTTTTGCTTGCTGTCTGCTTCTTGATTCTAAATATACTACACCTAACCCTAGCATATGAAACAGGTCGCCTCTCACACACACATACGCAATAGCACCCCACTCTAACGGGGAGAAAAAATGGGGGTGAAACTAACCAAGCCAACGAATCAGAAATTATTATATAAAATGTGAAACCAAGAATTTTTTCGGGTTCCGGGTTTTCTGTCTTTCTTTTTGCGTTAGACAAATACCTCTCTCTCGCGCGCGCGCGTTAGTGGTGTTCCATTCAGCTTTTTTTATCACGATGTTCTTTTTTTTCTTTAATCGAATATTTTTTTGTGTTATTTTGAGTGATGCGTTTGTTTTTACCATAATGCTGCTTATGACGAGCTTTTAACACCAATGTTATTAACGTGAATATTCTCATAAGATCTTATCCGGTACAAATTGGAAAATTATATGTACGCCGTATACAGCATACGGTATAATAATTTCTGACGGATAAGGCCATTATAGGATGTGACGTATGGGCTCACCCGGACTACAAATTATAGCTTAAAACATAATGGGGGTAAGTGTTCCGAATGACATCTAGGCGAATGACTCTAAACATCGCTTGTAAATCCTATTTTCACAAAAAATCACGAAAAATTAAGGAACCAAGGAAAACCGGCAATTTGTATTTCTTATATACAACTGTAAACTAGGTATTACCTTAGTTTATATTATTCAAAATTTTCCTTCATTTTTTAGCTATATCCTATAGGGGCCCTACAGTAGGGTCTACAGCCTACAGCAGAGTTTTAAATCCGTGTCCTATCCCGAGGGATCCCGCGGGATCCCGCGCTATCCCGCGGCACGGG
>Ga0208946_1000143_pt1 | contig 14248 bp, 10 predicted proteins | sample AOAMet2_C49A8_80_2_FD_188075 | JGI IMG/M metagenome (GOLD analysis project Ga0208946, IMG submission 188075) | Ammonia-oxidizing marine microbial communities from Monterey Bay, California, USA - C0912_C49A8_80 (SPAdes) | ecosystem: Environmental > Aquatic > Marine > Intertidal zone | place...
GCACCTGTTTATTACAGGTCCCCGCTCTTCGGTCGCCGACTGATTACACCTGTTGTAATCAGGCCGCGCATCAAAATAGCATCTTGGTGTCAGAATTCACTCGAACCCATGGAAATATGATACATGTCATATACGATACAAGTTGTTGAAGGCGACGAAGAACTGGTACAAACAGCATACAACCTGTTAATACGCAAAACAAACGCAGAAAAGTTAAACATAAAAGAACAATTTAAAAGTCTTTGTGAAAATCTCTCACAATCAGTATCCAGAGTATCTCAAACACCGCAGTCTGATCAACAAATTGAATTCCGACTTGACGCAAAAGAAGATAGTTTACAATTTTTGTACACCGACTACAAATTTTCAGAAGATCGCCTTACAAAACGCCGGGGGTCCGGACGTCTCACACGAAAAAACACTCAACCATCGTTAACCTTGATACCATATCAACATCTAATAGAAACAAAAGACGTGATAAAAACAATACAACGATGTCGAACTGACTCAGAACTCCAATTTTGGACAACAGACATCAATCTGGAGCCACAAGAGTTTGTAACAACGCAAGGCGACGGCATTTCAGCCGCCACCCTTAATTCCTGGGTAGAACAAATAAAGCAACAAAGTCATAAACTGAAATCGGAGCAGGACCGCATAACAAGGCTGGGCGAGCAGTTGCTCGAACAGAAACCTGAGACAAAACAAGAAAATAAGAAAAACGAAAATGAATTAAATACATACATAGAAAAACTAAGAGAAACTGAAACTCAAAGCCAGGATCTGAATCAACAAATACTCAAATTGACTAAAGAAAACTCAGAACTCAAAGACCAAAATACGATGTTTCAAACTTAAACATGCGTGTCCAACCTCAATGGTACATCCGTAGTAGATGAATCAGAAGAATCAGGTGACCAAGGACTGTCAACCCAATCAACAAATACATTCAAAACCGCTATCGAGCCACCAACCTGTGAGAAAACGAGTGGACTACCAAACAACCAATCCCTTGAAAATTACATTAGGGATTTATTATTTTGTCACAAGTTAAACATAATCCAAAATGACTCAGAATTAATCTATGCTAGTCTATACAAAAGCAAACGGCTAAACCTCTTTAATGAGTTGATGCCGGAAGAAACAAAAGATGTAAACAAATACATCCAATACTTGAAATCAACTTATGGCGGCACAAGTGACAATCTACGAGAAGAACTTCGTAATATGAGACAAATAAACGACGAAAGCTACGTAAGCTTTTTTCGGCGAGCAATCCGAGTTTATTTCCAATCCAGGGGCCAATCCGAAATTCCCGACCTCAAAGACATTACAGATGAAGGTCAACAAAATGACATAAAATACCATTTCATAACAGGTCTGAATAACAAGCAAGTTAAAGATCTAATCCGTTGCAATGCCGCAGCGATTCAATTCGAAAAACTAGGTAAACAGGCGCAAACCTATGCACAGGCACTACTAGAATCACAAATTAACATGATGAACACACATGTTAATATGATTACACCATCTGTAAATCATACAAATAGAGTCAAACAGTCACTGGACCAAATCTTGGATAAAATAAACAGTATTCAGATTGGATCGGACCAACGACGATCATTGAATGTCAAATGCTATCTATGCGGATGGACTGGGCACTTTGCTCGTGACTGTAGGGCCTCAGACAAAACCGTCAGGGCCCGAAACCGGTCACAAGACCGAAATCGTAGTAACTCTCGTGGACGATACCACCAAAATAACCCCCAAAATTACCGCCATAGAAGTCACTCTCGTGGACGTCAACCACGAAACTTCCAACGTAATCGATCACAATCCAGAGACCGAGGACGTAACCAAAGCGGAAATCGGGGAAGAAGCCCGTACCAGAATTACAACTCCAGATATCAATCCAGATCACGTGACCGCCAAAGTCACAGTCGTGAACGTACAAATTACAACAAACCGCGACGAAATGCAACCCCTTACCGACGATGGTCACGCTCCCAGTCACGTGACAGAGGTCAAAGTAGAGAACGACCTCGCTCTAGCGAATCAAGAAACAATTCAAAATGAGTTTACACCGAATGTCAACCAATATTGAACTACCATATGTTCACACCAGACTCAATATTCCAAATAAACAAAACGAAACCTACACTTCCATACTTTTATGGGACACAGGTGCGTCTCGTTCACTAATATCCAAAGATCATCCATTACTAGCAAGCTCATCAGCCAGCATTTCGCCTACGGACACACTGCTCAAATCATTCAATGGAAAAATTACACAAGCAATAGGAGAAATCAATGCTGATGTCTCACCAACACTGTCCAACAATAGAATGCATGTTGCCTTTCTAATCACCGCCGATCTACCAGGTTGCAATGGCATACTCGGATTTGACATTTTACGGAAGTTCACAACTGAATTTACACAAACTCAGGTTAAAATGCACAATAAGGAAACAGGCGAATATTTAACATTTGATATCAAGAACGATATCACATATCATGCCATACACAACGTCCTAATACGACCTTTGATGGAAACCGAATTGCTAACCAAACAATATGGACCAATCAATGTAAACAAACCAGAAAATCCTACCATCACTAAAAAACCTCTAAAAGGAATACTAAAAAAAGCAAATAAAAATCCGGGGAATACCGGAAACAAAAAAAGACATGTATCATTCCAAAAAGTAATCAACTACAAAATACCAGCGCGAAGCGAAACACTAATATTTATTGATAACAAAAAGAGTAATCCTCTTTTTGGAATACAACCAAAACTCGCCTCTATAACCAACTTCACAAATAATGTAAACAACTGTGAAAGCCTGACCATATTCAACATGACTAACGAAAATATTTTAATTAGTGAAAACGACGTCATAGCAAATGGCTTTCCAATCGATGACGACAATGTAATCACTAACAATGGAATATTACAAAACCATATCAACTCAGTAACTACACCGAATGTTAGAGCTATACCACGAAACGAATTAGATCTAACCCCACTGGATGAATCAGCAATTCAACTTGGCGAATTAAAACCAACACAAAAGGATCTAATAATTAAACTGATAAAGAAGTATCACTACATATTCAGTCGCAACGAATATGATATTGGACTATTTAACGGTCCCCAACGATATAAGGTCGAACTCACAACTGATGAGTACCAAAAAAGACGTTTCTTTAGCACACCACCCAATCAAAAAGCTATGCTAGAAGAACACATCAAAAAATTGGAAAAATCCGGAATAATTGAACCAATAGAGTATACGGATGAAATCACAACACAATTTGTAATCGTCAAGAAAAAGGATGGTACATTCCGCTGCACTAATGATAGCCGCAGTTTGAACAACGTAACAAAAAGAAGTAAAAATTTCAAAATTCCACGAATTGGAGAAATGTTACAACAATTATGCGACCATAAGTACTACACTTCACTCGACATGAATTCGAGCTTCTTTCAAATACCCATTGAAGAATCCCAGAAAAACCTGTACACATTCATCAGCCCAAACGGAAAAGATTGCTACAGATACTGTACAGCACCATTTGGATCAAGTCAAATTTCTAACGTCTTCCAATCAATCATGGCAGGTCATGTCCTCAAAGGCACACCGGCCCTAATTTATATTGATGATATAAACTGTGCCCAAAACGATTTCTCACAACATTTACAAGATCTGGAAGGCATACTGCAACGATTTGCAAAATACAATTTAACACTAAAGTTAAAAAAATGTTTTTTTGCAAAAAGTCAATTGGAATGTTTTGGATTTTTGGTAGACAAAAAGGGATACCGTCCCATTCCTGCTAGAATTGATAAGCTAAAAACTATTCAACCACCAAAAACAAAACGCCAACTACGAGGCGGCCTAGCCTCGTTAGCCTATTACAGGAACCATATTACAAATTTCTCCGAAAAAGCAGCACAACTGTATAAGTTAAGTGGGGAAAATTGCAGATATAAATTAACTCCAGAAGTTGAACAAAAATGGCGACACCTACTGGAATGTCTAGGAAACTGCATTCTAATGACAAAACCTGAATTCAACGGAACCTTCAAACTTACTACTGACGCATCGATATTTTCAATCGCGGGAACACTCTCAGAGACACAAAATGGTAAAGAATGTATCATTGCTGTAGACAGCATGGTGCTATCTGAAAGCCAGCAAAAATGGGCCTGCGCCCACCTTGAGTTATTAGCCTGTTACAAATTTCTTCGAAAATATGAAAAATATCTATTAATGGAACAGTTTACACTAGTTGTAGACAACATATCAGTTTATCACATACTGAATAATATGGCAAAATATGAAATCAGTGGCAACAATCCAGCTTCTCGCTACCTACTATACATCTCTCAGTTTACATTTGAATGTATACACCTCAATGGTGATGCTGATGCATTCATTTTAACGGATCTACTTAGCCGAGGAAACGTGACGCCGGATACAGAGATCACAATCAATAAGAAGACCAACAAAGATCTTCTAACATTTAAGGATCTGACTGGAAAAACACGATCCTTAACGGAAGCGTACAAGAACTGTAAAAATCATGTACAACCGCTAAACATGCTCGCGGACAACTTTCCAATTGCTGTAAACATTAAGGACATATACAATAACATAAAACTGAAACAGAAATCGTCACGTGATACTCAAAATCGCCTAAGAAAGCTACGAAAACGACCTCAAAACTCACCCTTCCACACTAAAGTTGAACCTATCGACAATGGATTCCACAACATCTTATACTACCGAAATGCTTTGGTTGTACCACCACTGTACGTCGCTGAACTACTTAACCAGCTACACAAACACGAAAGTGCGAGCAATTTTGTTAAGAAACTCCAAAACTTTAATCTGTTTTGGCCTGGAATGTTGACTGACGTTCAGAACTTTACAAAAACCTGTCAGGTATGTCAAACATGTAAATCTGGCAAACCAGTAACCAAAACTAAAGGTCTCACCATCCAAGAACCATCCGAACCATTCGAAAGTCTTCAATGTGACATATTTATGATAAAGGACATACCTGTTCTCACTATGGTCTGCTGTTACAGCAACTACTGCTCAGCAAGGGTCATGGAAAATCAAACTTCAAACGTCATCAAGTACCACATGTCGATAATGATATTAGAGTTTAACATTCCGTCTGAAATTCAATTTGATAATGGTGCCAACCTTAAAGCAGACACTGTTACCGATATGTTAGATATGTTCGGAATAAACTATCGATACATAACTCCCTATAACAAGGTAGCACAGGGACGCATTGAAAACGTTAATAGACTGTTTCAACAGGAACTACGCATTTGCCAACCCGATGTAGACAACAGACTGGAATTGGAATATTACATCGCATTAGCCAGCTACATTATAAATTGTAGAACTACATCAGGTTCGAAATACTGCCCACTGGAAATTGCGCTTCAAAAAAGGCCAAATTATCCATACCGCTTACCGAAAACGTCGAAATCAAAATTGGTAAAACTTCCAACATATTTACAAAACCAATATAGAAAGGCACAAGAAATTCGATCAGAAATCTTCAAGAAATACCATCGAGAACTAGATGCAATCGAACTAGAGGACATTAAAGAAATTGCACTTAAAAAAGGAGATTATGTAAAAATTAAGCAGGTCCAAAAGGTCGGTTCAAACAAGAAAACTCATAAACCATGGAGTCAATCAAATTACGTCGTCTTAGAAGTACTGAATTACTCGAGAACTGCATTAATTGAGAAAGTTGAAGATAATATTCACGTCCGTAGAAAAAGATTGAAATTGCCAGTATTCCTACTAAAAAAAGTGAAGCTACCAAGCGACTTTGAAGAGCAAAAAATAATGGATGATGCAAACATTTGCAGAAATGGTAAGCCTTTGAAAAACCATGCACACTCTGATCAAGTGGCACAAAAAGCTCAAATTGATGACACCATTTCGCAAAAATCTGACAACAACCAAAGCTCTCAAACCACAGAGATCATAAAAAATGATTGTCACCAAAAAGTTGCGGTAAACGAAGAATGTGAAGATGATAATGACGCCTGTGTGGCGCGAGATGAATACCAAACTTCAAAGCCAGTTAACGACGAAGAAAACTGCGACGAAAATAAAGAACCGGATGGCAATAATCAATCAAAAATCGCTGACGATGAAAATACGACGAACGACGGGTCCCGAGATCGACAAAAACATGGTCTACGAAAAATGCAACGTATTAACTATAAAGACTAAAAAAGACAGACAATATAAACAAAACATGGATATAAGTAAAGCCTGAAACTGCACAACACCTCACATACATCTTTTTGTATATCGAACCAAAAACCAGAATAGAGACAAAAAAAACCCAGTTTACAAAAACGGTAAACTGTTCACCGAAGATGAAGCTATGGCAATTCTTACACTTACCAGTCCTTTTGGCGAACAACAAGTTCATACCCTCAATGGGTCTGATATTGGAAACGATTGACCCCGATAAAATTTTAATAACAACGGACCATGTGGAGATTAAACTTGGTTTAGAATACCGGCTATACTCAAACACATCCCAAATGATAGCGAATACCCTACGAGGATGCAGCCTGGACAACAAACAGCAACAAATGATTGCAGATGCCACAACGGAAGCCGGAAAAAACATTCAGCAAACCATGATAGATACCTTCGGCATCATGGACGACTCGGAGACAACAGAACGAAAAAACCAAATAAATATGATTGCCAATAGAAAAACCACTAAAAATTCATTCTTTGATCAATATGTAATCGATGACTGCAGCCGAAGTGGTGCAAAATGCTCTTACACAGCGATGGCAAAGCGATGCAATTCCAAATGTCACCCTGGTGGAAAATGTAGCAACTGTCACCCATCAGGAATATGCTGTCCGAAACAATGTACTGGAGACGCATGTTGCCCACCAAGCGCACAATTGGAGCTATCCAGGAAATCCAGAACAATGCCAACCTTTGTCAACATGTGCATGAAAATCGACTCAATTAACACCAAAGATGGAAATCTGTACTTTGACCAAAAAACTTCCACACCAGAAATAATAAACGCGCCCACAATTTTACCAACAACAGCGACAACTTCATCTCTGATTGAGTTCCCACAACATGTTCTAACAATGTATAATGAATCAAATGTACAAATATATTCAATCAAGAAAACGAACTATAATCCGGTACAATTAACATGCTGTGCATCATGCGGAGCAACATTTGACTATGAAATGACTGAAATAAACACACGTACAGATGAAAACTCAAAGGTACTTCCAATACAAATAACCGTGGGAAACTTCCTAACCCACAAGGTGGAGCAAATCAAGATAACGTTGGACCCACGTATACGAAGCGTGCCAAAATTACACTATCACTCGCTTAAAAACAAATGGAACATACGAATTGACATACAAAATTCGTACACTGAAGAAATCGAATCGGCAGGTAAAACACACACGGTCGACAAAATAGCGACCTGCACTGCTAGCGAAGTAGTTTACGAAGGCCGTAAACCAATACTAGAAGCCGCTTGCGCATACGACGATTCTACTAATATCATAACAAACCAACTAATCTCCATAAACATGACCATCTCAAACAGGATTTGCAAATTATTTGACCTTTATGATGTGAACTTATACAGTACCCAACCCGTAAAACATCGAGGAAGACGAGACTTGAGCTTCTTCAAATATTGGATGAAAGGAGGAGCACTATCCCCTGCATCAATAAACTCTGAAGTAAAAAAATTGCGAAAACTGGAAATCGACGACCTCGACACATTACGACACACGATGGTGTCACGAGCCGATCTTCGTCATGTAATTGCCGACATAACAAAAACTGAAAAAACCAACCGCAATAATCTCTGTGTCATAAACGAAAAATTCGCCACTGGTACAATCTTCTCACATATCAATGGACAAATGACGTCAACAATAAATAATCTTAAAATGGACGTCACGAACTGCAATGAACATAACATTCCAACAAACATTGGAAACCACGACCTGCAAGCTATCTGTCATGCTATAAACACAAACCACCACGCATGCAGCAATCCAGCCATAATCCGCGACCTGTTTAGCTGCAAATTGGAACGATATATATTAGACAACCGCATGACAAACTCTGTCATGGTATACGTTACACTGCGATTGAACCAATTGGACATCAGCCCTAAACGTAGTTTCTACGTGAACACAATTGGAATACCGTTCAACAGCCCAGTATTGACTGGACTAGATGCACTAGGAAACCAACTGTCAATGACAACCATGCCCCCAACAACTATAACGCCCGCTGATGACCTTAAGGAGCTTCTAAAAAATCATTACAACCGAATGTCATTGATACTAAACAGAAACAAAAGGTCATATGAACAGTACACATATATCCGTTTAAAGAACTTACCACAAATTATTATGGTTAGACCGTCAGACGGAAAAATTGCAAGTATGTCAAACTGCAAGATCATAACCGATAAGACAATCTTCTGTGAAAATAAACTACAAGAACTACATCAATCTGACAACGACTGCATTCGTCATATAATACACAACGACGTCGACAAGATAAAAATGCATTGTGCACACGAGCTGTTCAGTGGTGACCAATGTATATCATTGTTGACATATCATGACAATCATTTAATATCGACATTTACAAATGTACCAATACTATCCAAAAGTACAACGTCTGACCTATTCGACGAACAACAATTAAACGACTGTAAAGCAAACGAATGCTGCTACATAAGCAACAATGATGCCATATTCCAATGCATCCGGAAAATAAAAAACCAACGAGACATTTATGAAAATATCAAAATTGACAATCCAACGGTCGACATTAAACTTGGAGACTTAGATTCTGCGCTCGACCTTAGCCAAAACACTTTACAACACATGTCAAGGTTAATGAACAATACAATTGAAACAAGAAACAAATTGGATAACCTACTTGACCACAAGGTTATTAATCAAATAACGAAAATAAACGATGGCCACACAAATAAGGCAAAAATCATTGGCTACACCATTTTAGCCGTGGTAGCCACAGTGCTACTAATTTACATCACATATAAAATTGTAAGATCTATCAATGAATGCATGGACAGAAAAGCTCGGAATCTTGCTAAACGAACTCTACCGGATATTGTACGTGATGAAAACAAAAAATTCCTACAATGAGTGACACATCCAATAATCTACTGATATCAACCCTGAACCGTCTAACGCAAATTTATAAATATCCAACCCTATGTTTTAACGATATAAATCTACCAGAAGCATCCGCAAATTCAATAACCCAGATCTTATGGGAAATGGAACGGAAAAATAAACAGCAAAATGATCAAATCGTACACCTCACACAAGTAATTTTAACCTGCAAAACTGGAACTCAAAATAACCATTCTAAATTGAAACGCATGAAGAGATACATTGGAAAACAAACTCGAAAAACATACAATGCCATTTTTTCGTGAAAAATAATTACTGGGGACGCCAAACAATTGACTCATGTGTCAAAGTCACCAAAAAACACAAGTAAAGCAATTAAAATTAAACAAACTTGAAGACCAACCACTTGCGACTCAACTCAAATCAACAAAAATAAAATAGAGAAACATTCTTTCTCTCAGACACATTTTGGTCGGTTTACATAAAGTGTTAACCAACAAAAATAACATGGAGAAACCTCCAAATGAAGACCCGCAATATCTACCCGAATTTAAAGACGCAATGAAGCTTTTGGAAAAGGACACAATAAGACTGCTATTCATAAACAGCCGGACGTTTTTCTCAAGTAGAACTGGATTTCAAGCGCTGCACAACGCAGCAGTATCATCAACACATCACTTGGGTTACCTCACCTCCGAAGCATTACGATTACAAACCATTCTAACGAACAATCAAGGCATAATTGGCGAATATCGAGCACTTCAAGGCATTGCAAGCCTTATAGATCAAATTCTACATACCGAAGAAGTATCCAGTGCAGATGCCGATCTGATTGACAAATTATATCAAGCCAAAAACGACCATCTAAGCCTACTTAAAACTATAAAAAATCAATCCTACGATTCCAAGAAAGAACGACATGTAAAAAAACTATGGTCAGACACAACTCCCTAAGCATCTTTAGAGAACAACTACCAGATCAATTAACCATAAAAAATGCAATCATAAATATTATAATGAAACTGGAACTAATCATTGACGCCTCGAGCACAGAATGGCACAAACTCACCCACTTCCTCGAAACAGCCAATACTGAAATGGGAATTTACATATTTGCACTCAAAGACATCAGCAGATTAGAACATGAACACCTTCTCCTCCAACAAACCTGGTTTGCAATTGGTGGAGACATATTCACAAATCAAGTTAGTTGGTTTGCAAAAACTAAACCAGGAGTATTCTGGGCCAAAAGCAATTACAATGACGAATGGACCCAATGCACCGACATTGTATTCCACCACCACATTCGTCTAAAAATCCTCTTATGCAAAACTGTAGGCAAGATGTCCACAGTTACTGTCAGCAAAAACGGTCAGCAATACCACCTGTTGCTCCCTAGCAATCCGGCAACACACCAATAAAAAATGATCAGAAGACTGATCAATAAAAAACGTCACCAATTAAAACTCTGTGGTACACACACTAAGGAAACCACATAATTTACTACATCTTAAAACCACAAGCGAAAACCACATGATTACAAAACCGTAAAACTCTTAAAATGCCACATACCAACTCACGAAAGCGATACGCCCCAAGCGAATTCGAAATCTCTAACAAATACTGAATAAAAAATACTCAGACCAAAAAACCAAAGCGTCTCAACATGAGTAATCACGACGATGGAAGCTCAATGTCAACATGCGCTATAATTCCACGCGCCAATGCAAGGCCCGACGACATTCTAAACAACGAGCTGGGAAACCTTGCCAATATAATACGAAGCGTCCACCTCGAAACAACATTCTTACAGTGTCGAAGCTATTACAGCTCACACCTTAGCGGTAAAGAAATACTTCTAAATGGACTGGATTCGAGCTACTTTAGCTTGTCCATATGCTTTAACAAATTGAAAATCGCAAAAGGACTACTCGGCATATCGATTAAAAATGACTATAAATGCTTTTTGACGTTAAAGGAAATTTTACAGGACACTAAAGAATGTGTCGAATTTAACGAATATCTGGCGACAAACAACCAGGCAAAAACGAAAATGGGACAAATCAAACAAAATCACAATGACTTGCAGCTGTTGATAATATCAAGAGGAAACCAAAAAATAAGCCATTACACCAAATGTACACTGGGTGCATTCCACGTCTGCCACGTCAAAATGCAGCGCGAAAATTTACAAACCGTCACAGCGACGATAAGTACAATGGTACATGACACTTACTCAGTATGGCAGAATTTCTTCCAACAATGGCGGGAATTAAACGTTCTTTTCAGAAACGAAAACCCGTCCATAAATTTTTTTCGCAATAACGAAGATATCAAAACGAAAGAAAGTAAACTAGACGAAAGAACATGGCTAATGTATGGCGTCAACATCCGAAGCATGAATGGATACATGTACGCCAAGGCAGCACCAGGCCAATTTTGGAGCCGACGTAAATCAACGGAAAAATGGGAAAGAATGCCTAACAAATTGAAATTGTACGAAAACTTGGACATCTGTATTGTTGCGACAATACCGTAAAATAAACAATACAAAACATGATAAAATAACTATGCTCACAATCATTCAAACGTCATACACACTCACACAAAACCAACTGTACAACTCACGAGCGACAACCAGGGCTCGACACTAGATGTAAACCAAGCAAATATATACAAAATTACCTCAACTGAAAATTCATAAAGATCTTTTCTTTTTTTAAAAACAAAATACAAACAAAATTTCAACAATGGCTGACCAAGGGGACAACGAACCCGAGCTACTTGCAAGCATGACAGAGACTGATATACAGGAGATTCTCCGACGACAAATCAATGAAGACAAAGTTATTCTCGACAATCCGGCTAGGAACAACGATGCGAATCGCTTAATTTATGAAAAGGTTCAATACCTTTTTAACTCAAACACTACGTCGATTCTTGATGAATGCGGATTTACCCTATCAGCCCGATTACGCCTGTTCCAACAGGCCGACCAGATACATAAAATTGACGTCAACCAACTTCAACATATTCCGGTTATAATGCAAACCGAACGAACGCCAAGCCTAAGACAACTTAATTCCTTGACCACCCACAAGGTACTGGACATTAATGAAGAATTATCTGAAACACAAACAAACCTCCTGTACCTCCTGTCTTCAAGTATGAATATGGCGCGATGCTTCATGGATGAATGCAACTCGAAAAAGATTCTAAATACTAAGATACACAGTGAGTATCTTAATAAACATTTGAAAGCCAAATGGCAGGGTCGAACACTTTTCACGATCGGCAACGTCGACATTAATCATATCGATAACAACAACAAAGAACGCAGCACACTAGGATACTCTTGCGAGTTATTCTTACGCATGGACATGTCAAAAAGCATGCTCCTACCACACGACATCAAAAAGATAATCTCGGCCGAAAAGGCCGATTCAAAGCACAAGGAACGGGAGGACCGGGAACGAAGACGAGATTCAGAAAGAAAACGAACCACCTCGCCTCCCGGTTGGGGTTCTGATGGTAACTAATAAAAAACCAATACATAATACCAATAAATACATACACAAATTCAGAATCACCTCCACCTTTAAAAAAATAATCAATGCACTTGTCGACTTTTCTTTATGCGAACCAAATCGGGTGATGGTTACGCCCACGCAAATCATCACCCCCAAATCATCAAAACATTTGATTTTGTTTACACCTTCAATGTTCCAACCAAACAAATTTTTTCGCTAGCAAACCGCCAGCGACTCCCACACTCAGAAATGATCCGCGATCCGCGACCGCCACCACAATTTACGATTTACAGTGATTGTAAAAGCTTGGTCCACGACGCCGATTCCCGGTTTACAGCCCGTGTAAACAAAGTAATCACACAAAAATCCCGATCAAAAAAATACACCACATAATAAACCACGAAATCAAAAAAAAATGTAAGACCGAAACTTCAAATAAATAAATGCTAATAAACAAAGGATGCCGAGAGGGACCGAATATTGGAAGGCGATCACCCGACCATAAAAAAAAGCCGACCCAAAAACGGTATATAACAAGCGCCGTGACGCCTGAAATCCAAAAAAGAACGAAAATTTACTTTTTTTTTTATCATGCCGATCTACGTTATCCCATGCACCAATTTTGTGGAATGTGCATGCTGCAGTGGAATCCCGACGCAAGAAGGCGCCCCCTATTATTACAGCCACTGCGGAGCCATACTGTGTGGTGAGTGCCTTAAGAAAGAAAAACGGCGAGAGCGCCACCCAAAAATGATCAGAGACAAACGTGTATTTGTACACAAATGTCCTGCGTGTTCTGCAGAGAAGGTGCACCTCTACCGAAATCCCAAAAAGCTGGAATACCGGCTCGTACGAATAGACGTTAGAGGGCCTGAACATGCAGCAGAACAACCCGCAGATGTCATGGAAGTAGACCCTAACATGCCGCCCGTATCACCTATATCAACCCACGAGAGTGTCGGCACCAACACGTACCCTAGTGTTATTAAACAAATGCACTAAAAGCACTCAGCAAAAAAATAAAAAACTCTCAAAAACTCTCAAACCCCGCCCCACCAAAGGGGGGGAAGAGATGTTATTATAAAAATCTATATAATTACTGCTATACTTACTGCTTACATTTCATTTTTTTCTCTTTTTTCAATCAGCCACTTAGTGGCGCAGACTATCTGTATCTCGACAGTTGAGACTCCGGAAAAACGGGATCCCAACTGTAGAGAAAAGAAAAACGCTCAGTTTAAAAATTACATATTTTTTCTCTCAAAAAATAATTAACAAAAGAATTATTTTTTTATTTACTTCTCTAAAATCCAGTTTTTTTGAAATAAAATTATTAATCTTATTTTTTTCTAATCGTTTGTTTTTGCAAATAAAAGCAGATTGCAACAAAGCACCTGTTTATTACAGGTCCCCGCTCTTCGGTCGCCGACTGATTACACCTGTTGTAATCAGGCCGCGCATCAAAATAGCATCTTGGTGTCAGAATTCA
>Ga0208946_1000145_pt1 | contig 14143 bp, 13 predicted proteins | sample AOAMet2_C49A8_80_2_FD_188075 | JGI IMG/M metagenome (GOLD analysis project Ga0208946, IMG submission 188075) | Ammonia-oxidizing marine microbial communities from Monterey Bay, California, USA - C0912_C49A8_80 (SPAdes) | ecosystem: Environmental > Aquatic > Marine > Intertidal zone | place...
ACTTACCAAATTACTTATTAAATAAGCTAGGTTTTTAAACGGCTCCAATTGATATAAATTAAATGTGGAATTTTCAAGGTCGATCTTTCGAATTTGTTTCCAATAATTTTCGAACAAAAAAAATAATGAACAGATTTGTACATTCTAAGCTACAAAATAAGCCATATTGTACCTAAAAATGTTTGTGAGCCAGAATTTGTAAGGTCAAATCGGTTCAAAATTACCAAAAAAAGTCAGGGACCGATCAACTCATTAAACCAGGATTTTTGGGCAAAATTGTTGCCAAAATCCTGGGTTGATGAGTTATACGTCCCTGGCTGGTCAATTTTGTGTTTTTGGTCACATGACATCCGCGATCCTGAATTTTCATGAATTAGAATTTCTCGTTGATTATTCAGTTCTGATAATTGCGCGGCTGATTTTCTGACACGTTTACTTATCTCGATAATATTCGTTTTATAATTCGCCACTTCAGCCAGAATTGAGTCATTTTTTGAGTTTAAATTGATTAATTCAGAATTTGATATTTCAACTGTTTCGCGTTGAGAGTTCAACTCTTTTAAAGCGTTTTGAATTCTTGAATTTTCTTCTGTTAAATTTCGGATTTCTTTATCGAGCTCTTTCACATTTCCATCCATGTCTGTGTTATGTTTCTGAAAGAAATTAGGTTTAAAACAACCTTACAATCGCATTTTTACGAAATATTGATAAATTTATATTTTTATGAAAAATGGTTTCGGGGAAATACTTCGGGTATAACGTCGTTAGGTAGCGTATGACGCTATCTTTTTTTTCAATATTTAAATGGAAAAATGTTCAAAAAAGCCTATACAGGGTATTCCGTCTAAGAGGACATCCGTCTAATAGGAAAGTTGGGCCTAAAATCGGCTAATAGGATTTTTTAATTTCCTATTCCGTCTAATAGGAAACTTATTTTTTTTCGGAAAATAGTGTCTTTTCGACCCCAAGAATAGGCAAGAGCAAAAAAGGTCTTCATTTTTTTACGAAAATGATAGGACACTTTTATCTAATTCCGCCTAATAGGAAACTTGTATATTTTCGGATTCCGTCTAATAGGAAACTTACTAAACAAATAATTTTCCTATTAGACAGAATACCATGTACGTCATATCACGTTTGTGACAAGAAATTGTTCAAACAGCGACCTAACGGCGTTATCTCCGCAGTATAAAAAACGAACTGCCTTACAAACGAAAGGTCGTATCAAACCTTGATAGAGTTAATTTCAGCATTAATTGTTATATTTCGAGTTTCAAAATTGCGCTTTAGCTCCCTCAATTTGTCGGTGGCGGAAATTTTAACTTTTTTCGCTTGATCGGCCAAATCGGTTTCGGGCACGATTTGGGTTGAATTAACCACCATTGATTCGCGAATCGATTCGCCCGATCGAATCAAATCCAAATCGCTCATTTTTAATTTTTTGAGATTTTATACAAACTAAGAAAAAAAATATGAAAAAATGCGAAAATTTTAATTTTTTGGAAAATTCTAGAAAGTTTTTTAGGGTTACTCGGGACCTACGCGAATTTTGAAACATTCGAATCGAATTCTGATTAGCTGCCTTCATCCGGATCACCCAATCAGAAAGCAGACAATAAAATCAGTTACTTATCAGATATCAGAAAAGTGTAACAGAGCAGCAAATAAGGTCTCCGGAAAACGGAAGAAAGGTGGACAGGTAATAATCTTACTTTTTCATTTGTAAACAAATGCAATTTTCATTTTTTTTGTTCAATTTTTATTTATTTTTTCAATTTTTTTTTCAATTTTAATTTATTTTTTCAATTTTTTTTTCAATTTTAATTTCGTTTTTTTCACTTTTTATTATTTTTTTTTTTCAATTTTTTTTTTTCAAATTTCGTTTTTTTTAATTTTTATTTTTTTCATTTTTTTTTTAATTTTTATTTTTTTCATTTTTTTTTTAATTTCGTTTTTTTCAATTTTTTTAAAGGGAGGGGTGGTAGGAAGGACTCACAAAAGCGAGGGCACGAAGAACTTACAAACGGACTTACAGCCATTTTTCGCTGATATAAGGACTTACAAGCCATTTTTGTAAGTCCTTCCTACCTTTAATTTTTTTTATCAATTTTCAATTTTTTCAAATTTTATTTTTTTTTCAATTTTTATTTTTTTCAATTTTTTTTTTAATTTTCAGTTTTTTCATTTCCTATCATTTAGTGGCTTAACGAGACCGCTCCTATTCTTTCTGTGACAACTGAAGAGTCTTCTGACCCAATTTTGCTCCAAGCGGGAGTTCGAGGTCATTTGATCGAAATTAATCAAAAATTGGTCGAAAATCCAAAACTGTTGATCGAAGCTTCGGAAGGGGCCGGATTTTTAGCGATTATTTTACCAAAAGGAAGCGAACTTGTGAATCCTTTAACCGAAGAACACATTTTGGACAAAGAAAGAATCGAAGCGGATTTATTATCGGATGCGGATGCAGGATCTTGCTAAATCAATTTCAGCCGCGAGGGGCGAATTAAAACGGCTCAGAACCGATTTAGGAAAGGTAAACTTGGAAAATACCACATCGGAATGACGCCGTTTTTTAAGTGGGTCCAAATTTCTGTAAAATTATGCGGTTCTGGGTCACAAATTGTTAAGGCACCATAAGGCTTATTTTAAAGCTGAAGTAAAAATCTGTTTACATCTGTATCATTTTTTCGAAAATTATTGGAAAAAATCGGTGAAAAAAAATTTTTTTTTCAATAATTTTCGAAAACAAAAATGATGAGCGGATTTTTATTTCCCCAGCTTCGAAATAAGCCGTATTGTGCCTTAACAATTTGTGACCCAGAACCGCATAATTTTACAGAAATTTGGATCCAATTAAAAAAAAATGGCGTCAATAACCTCATTCGTTTTTTGGGAATTTGCCGACTTTTTTTGACATTTTCAAAAAGTTATATTTTCAGTTTAAAGCCGAAGAACGATATCGAATGAAAACGGTCGAAGAAATCATAAACTCAAATCAAATTAAAATTGAACAAGTCGAACAATTTAAAACCGGAACTTTTACGCCCGACGGCCACCCAGCGGCGAAAAGGTCGAAAGTCGAACTGGACTCGGCCGAACTCGCCAAAAAGATAAAATTATCCGAATCGATCGCGCAGCCGATTGGAAAAATAAAATCGCCATTTTTGACCAAATCGGGAACGCCAAGACAGGCCGGTCTGGTAGACACAGTTTCAACAATTGAATTTTTTCAAGGTGAAACTGGAAAAAAAGTTGTTCAAAGCTGGATGCCAAAAGATGCCCTTGACGGACTAGACTAGGGATTTTTAAAATAAAATTTTAAATTTTTTATCAAAAAACGCAAAGACGCCGTTTTTTATAGGAGGGTCCACACTTCTGTACAAAATTTGACCCCCTAAATAATTTTTTCAAACGACGAACTTCATATCATTTTAAAGCGTGGTAATTTAGAAAGCATTCGATTTTTCGATTATTGAACAACAATATGTTTAATGATACATTGAAAATTGGGTTTTTTATTGATATTAGTTGCATATGTCTAAAAACCTTCATTGCTCTATTGGTTTAATTAATGGTGACAATTTACTAAATTTTAGATTTCGCCACTTTAAGTTTGTTTGAAAAGACAATTTCATCAATAATTAAAAAAACACGAATGCTTGCAGATTTCTAAATTCCCGTGCGCTTTAAAATGATATGAAGCTGGTCGTTTGGAAAAAATATTTTGGGGGTCAAATTTTGTACAGAACCGTGGACCCTCCTATAAAAACGGCGTCAAATTTAAAATTTGGATCAAAATGTTTGAAATCCTCTGATCAGAGCAATATTCTCATTGTTGGATTCTTTTTCATTTCCATCTAAATGATCCCGGAAGTAACGGCCGCCGGTCAAAAGTGGCGCCACCACGTGGTGAGGGAAAAAAAGTTGGCATTTTTGCATCACGTGCTCCATACCGGCCCAGTCCAATTGGACTGACACTCGCAAAAATTGAAAATATTAATAAAGATTTGGGAAAATTGGATCTTAAAAATTGTGATTTGGTGAATGAAACGCCAATTCTGGACGTAAAACCGTATATTCCCGAATATGATGTACCCAACGAAAATGAGAAAATTCGAGTAGCGAAATGGTTGGAGGAGAAAGGAGAAAAGTCGGATATTAAAGGAATTGGATTTTTGAAATTTCATGGAAAATTTTTAAATGCTTTTGTAGGTCGCTAACTTTTTGGTCCAAATAGTGCGTTTTTTTTTTGACGAAAAAAAAATTTTTTGGCGAAAAATTTAATTTTTGACCAAAATCTTAATTTTTGACGAGAAATTTTATTTTTGAAGAAAACATTAATTTTCGACCAAAAATTTTATTTTTGACGAAAATATTAATTTTTGGCGAAAAAATTAATTTGTGACGAAAATATTACATGTAATTTTTGGCGAAGAATTTGATTTTTGACAAAAAACTTGATTTTTGACAAAAAGCTTGATTTTTGACAAAAAGCTTGATTTTTGACAAAAAGCTTGATTTTTGACAAAAAAATTTGGTTTTTGACGAAAATGTGATATTTTTTAAATCTGATGCTAAAGGAGTTGGATTTACGCCGCGAGCAATTCGTAATATTGAAGAATTATGGGACGAAAAGTTAAATAGTTTCGAATCGATCGAAAAGTTTAAATCGGCTTTGATAAAAGTTTTAGAAAATGATCCGAGATCGATTCACCGAAAGGCGCAACAGAACAGAGGCGAAAATAAATTATTTTATTTAAATTTTGCGAATTTGACCATCACCGTGTGGTTTGATGAACATTTTGCGGAAATTCTAAAACTTGAACCATTTTATGAACATCATGTCGAATTCTGTAGAACGAATAAAACGGATTAGAAAAACGGGAAATATCCTCTCGATTTTACACTTTTTAATGGACAAAATCTGGCCACATCAATGATTTTTACGAATGGCGAACTTCATTTCATTTTCAAGCTAAGGAATTTATAAATTGGAGAGCGCTCGAGTTTTTAAAATTATCGCACAAAAATATTATTTAATGCGACCTTAATTGTTTAATTAGTATAACTAATAATGTCAATTAGGCAATTTTTTAATCTCGCAATGACGAAAGGCAGAAAATAATTTCGGCAATAATTGAAAAAAACTCGACTGCTATCCAATTTATAAATGCTTAAACTTTAATGTGATATGAAGCTCCTCATTTCAAAAAACCGTCCCAAGTCATCAGCCCAGGATTTTCTGAACCCATCAACCCAGGGTTTTTCAAAAAATTCAAATACTTAAGTATTCTAAAGAAGTGATTTAAACAAAACAATATTTTTTTTTCCAATTTTTTGACATTTTTATAACTCATCAACCCAGAAAATTCCTGGGTTGATAACTTACATACCTGGCACAAAATATTTCTCCTTTTTACTGCTTTTTCACCAAAAAATATTTTCTATATTTTGTAGATGTGATGAATACGTCCTCATCATCGATTTTTGCGTGTCTGGGTCGGGTGCAAAAAAGCGATGATACATTCATTAAAAACATTCCAGACGGCGTTTTGCTAATTGGCGATTCAATGATTCGGAATATCGACCCAGAAACCCTGGAAGCCCCAGTTTTTCTATTTTCATATCCTGGGATAAAAGCGCGCCAACTTTGTAACCAGATAAAGGTTTTTTATCAACTTTTATTCATTTTGGGAATTTTTGAAAATGTTCTAGAATGAGTATTTTCCGCCGCCCGAAAAAGTTGGACACGCGATTTGCCACATTGGGACGAATAATGTTAGCACCAGAGATCGAGTTCAAAACATTTTTGAAATTTTTGAAGAAATTTTAGATTGTATTCAAATTTTGCGCACGCTGTATCCACATGCTCTACTCACGATGAGGTAAATTTAATTTAAATTTTTGGGCACATTTCACATTTTTTGACCTAATTTGTGCTTATTTTGAGCCAATTTGAGCTATTTTGGACTCTAAGTGGGGTTAATTGGAAATTATCTTGAGCCAATTTGAAGAATTTTTTGGAAAATATTTTTAGTGGAATATTGCCCCGCCAGGATGACGCCCACCACCGTGGTGTTGAAGTTAACCGATTATTGTCCGATTATTGCGAGTCAGAAAATTCGTCTGACAGACTGCTTTTATTTGTGGATTTTTCCCAAAATTTCACGAAACAAATTTGTTTTCGATTCGCCGAAACGCGCCAATCCGAAAATCCCGACCCAGTCCATTTATCGGAACACGGGATACGGTTGAAAAAACGCATTTGGGCGCTGACCTTATGGTGCCCTAGCCTTCTAGGAGAGTTATTCCGTGCTTTTTCTTCGAAAAATGCTGGGTTGATGTTCTTTTTTGGCGAAAAATTTGATTTTTGACGAAAAATTTAATTTGTGATGAAAAGTGATTTTTGACGAAAAATTTAATTTTTGATGAAAAGTTGATTTTTTAATAAAAATTCGATTTTTGATTAAAAATTTAATTTTCGACTAAAATTTTGTCAAAATTTGTGAAAAAATGTATATTTGTAACGAAATACGAATGTCTTTTTTCAACCTTACCACGGGGTGGCGCGATTTCAAGAATTAATTCGAGTTCAAATTCAAAAGTCGACAATCGATTTAAAATCAAAATGGACTTCGCGCGAAAATATTTTATCCGAATCTGATTGGCTAAAAATGCGCAATTCGCGGTTTAAAATGCGCGAACCGGTCCGATTTAAAATAACAAACTATAAACCCGCCAATGACGCGTTTTCCGCTTTGACTCAGGAAAATGATGAAAAAGAGTTTAGACTCGATTTACAACTCAAAAAAGCTTTTCCGAATATGAATATCGATACTATCATATTGAATGATAATACAATTGAAATTGTGGTTGAAGGCAGAGTTTTTTTAATAATTGGAAAATATAATTTAAATTCTTAGCGCATTTTTATCTTTTTTTGTGTACAAAATTTGACCCCCTGAATATTTTTTTTTTCAAAAGACGAACTTCATATGATATTCATTTTAAAGCGTAGGAAGTTTGAAATCTGCAAGCATTCGAGTTTTTTTTAAACTATTGACGAAATTTTTTGGGGAAACTATTTTAAACTCTTTTTAAAGTGTTCAGCTGCGCCATCTGTTATCAAACAACCAAAACCAGTTCGCCGGAAGCAAATCGAGAAATTTTTACGAAAATTCAAAAATATTTTTTTAATAAAAGCAATTTAAGAAAAGAACATTTTCAAAATGTTTCGAAAAACGGATAAATTATGTATTTGACGAAAAACCCATTTCCTTTCATTTCCTTATTTTCTGCAATTTAAGTAATTCGTGCACATTTTTTTCAGTAAAATCGATAACCGCTAGAATTTTACAAAATTTTTTGAAATCTGGATTTTTGGCAAACGCTTCCATTTTTTTTGCCAAAAAATGATTTTGATCACGAAATTTTATTTTGTTAAAAATAAATTGTATGTATATTTGTAGAATGGCGATTCGTTTTTTGAACGAACAAAACTTGCCATCCGTTGCGGTGCCCGAATCTGGTAAGATTTTGACGATTTAAAATTTTTGATTTTTGAGCAAAAATTTTTAACTTTTTGGTTTCAGATTATCAGAAATATTTGCGGATTGAAATTCGGCACGATTCACTCTGTCAAAGTATTTCGGAATATACCGGCATTTATGAGCACGTGATCGATCGCAATAAAAATAAGACGCCGTTTTTATGAGGCACTTTTATAAATTTGGGCACCAAAATTATTTTCTTTGAAGCTTGAGCTTCATAAAATCTAAATTTATCATTTTAAAGCTTAGGAATTTAGAAAAAACGCTCTCTAATTTCTAAATTCCTAAGCTTTAAAATGATATGAAGCTCGCCGTTCAAGAAAATAATTTTGGTGCCCAAATTTTGGCCGTCCTCTTAAAACGGCGTCCTCGTGTTACCAAAAAATTGGAAAACCTAAAAAGTTTCTTCAATGGATCAAAGTGGATGGAGAGCCGGATTGGTATACTTGGACGATTGACGATTTAAACCCAAAAAATCAAGAAATTTACGCTTCGAAACCAAACGAAGATCCGACTTTGTCCACTGGGTGGCAGGTTTGGAACAGAAAAACAAACCAATGGGGCGATGCGGAGTAGGGTTGGAAAAATAACGCATTTTTTTACGTTGCGTTTTACGTTTTTAAGACTTTTCATCAAAAAATATGAATAGAGTTGTCATCCAGGAGCTTCAAAATAAGCCCCTAAAAATGTTGGAAGAACCACATAATCTTACAGTTTTTTTAGGTTAGGCGAATCGGTTTGCAAAACTTTACTCCACCATTTTATCCAAACAATTTTTTGCATGTGATAGAGCAGGTCACGTAGGCTTGCTTCTATGAAACAAAAAAATAATTTCGCCACCTGGTGGCGCTATATCACTGGTCGAAAAGTGGCAGAAAATGCTATTTTTATACTTTGGCCACTAAAATGGCGCCACCAGGTGGTGCAATCGGAAAGGGGCTTTTGGGAAAAACCGATTGGCCTAACCTAAACAAAAACGACCGAAGTTTGGACCAAAACGGCGTCATTATTATAAAATTATAAATGTATTTTGTTGACAAAAAATGTAAACAAAAAAATGATTACGGAAAAACCCGCTTCCAAAAGTGCGATATTTTTCCAACCCTGCCATCGGACTTATCGATTAGCATTAAATATTTGCACGGACAGGCACAAGTTACCGATTTATCCGTTTCGGGAAAAAGCGAACTTGAAGAAGAAAATCTAAAACTGACTAGGGTGATTGACGAACTAAAACAGGAAAATGAAAGTTTACAAACTCATCAGATTTCATCAGAAGACAAAGATTTGATCGAAAGAAAAAATTTGGAAATTCAGCGACTAATTGTTTTTAATGAGTCATTAGAGGAAGAAATAATGAAATTGGCCGTTTCCCGCCAAACCAGGAAATTATCCGCTAGGGAAAACCCAGAGGATATCGACGAGCCATCAACGAGTAATACTTCCTATAACATGAGTATTGGAAGTATCTCCAGTTTTTCCAGACGCGAAAGTATCGGGAAGGGTTACAAAAACACTTTTAGAAACATTTTAGAGGATTTACTTTTTCTAAAAATGAATACACCAGCCCCCCTTAAAAAAGGACGGGCGACCTATTTTGGAGCAGTACGACAATTTTTGAAAACACAAATCACCTATTCCTATACCTATTCCGCAGGACGGGCGACGGGAGGGGGGGCATGAGTTTTTATTTAAAAAAAACTTGGGTAGCATTGTACGTTCTCAGGTAAAACAATAAGAAAGGACTAAAAAACGTGCTAATCCCAGTCATCAATATTTTCAAAAAACGTTTTATTTTTGACAAAAAGTTCGATTTGGTATTTTTGGGTCTGATATCTTATCAACCCAGAAATGTTGCACCAGTTTCCAGAATTCTTATGCCAAGCAAAATTGCGATATATTTTGTAACCCTGCTTTATGCCAAATCGCCTCGCCCAAGTACGATAAGTTCGCCACGAAAATCGTCTGTTGTTCCGCGCGTGATCGTAAAAACGCAAAAAACAGCCAAAAAATCGGTTTTTAAAACGGTTCCGGAAAAAGCGCGTAAATCAAAAGGAAAAGTAGAATCGTCAAATCCTTCTAATACTTCGGTGCTGAATGGAGTTAAACACACAAAATATAACGACGTGAAAGAATTAATTCGAACAAGCAAAGAATCGATCGCCAGTTATTCAATCGAAAATTCAATCGAAAAAACTTGGGATGGGAGTCCAAAGGAACAAATTCAAAAAACACAATCGGAGGAAAAAAGTGAATGTGCCGAGACACACGGTGCTCAATCGAATGAAATTAGCCATAGCTCATTAGTTGTAGATGTTGCGCGAGAAGTTGCTGCGAAGATTTCCAGCACCATTCGTGATCTAGGTAGCGATGCAAAACAGGAAAACCTCGAAACCCGTCCTGTTTTTACAAAATTTTTGTCCAAAAAAATGGACGGGCCAGAAAACATTTTGCAAGGACGGGCGATGTTTTTTCTCGCCCGTCATTGTATACGGAGGGGCCTGTACCTATGACCCCGTTTTTACGTGGGCTGTGACTTTTGCCAGAATTTTGACCGAATTAAAAAAAACGGCGAACCCAGGATGCCAGTTTTGCATCGGTACCTGAAGTTGTACCACAAATAGTTCAGGACAATCTGAGTGTTATTATCACTGAACCAAGTGGTGTTGCAATACAGAAACCGGTTACAAATGACTCTCCAGCTGGAGAACAGAAACATGTACGAAAACGGGTTCATACGCTAAAGACGCCGTTTTTTGGATGGATAGAAGTTTTGTACAAAATTTGGTCCCCGAAATTTATTTTCTAAAAATGACTAGTTTCAATATCATTTTTAAAACCGGACAATTTATAAATCTGCATTCGAGTTTTTCCAATAATTGATGACATTATCTTTTAAATCAACTTTGGAATTCAATAATTGAAAAACTGGAGTGCTCGCAGATTTTTAAATTACTTCGCTTTAAATCGATATGAAGCTATTCGAAATACTTTCGGCCCCAAATTTTGTACAGAAGTCCCGCCCGTCCTAAAAACGGCGTCAAAGCCAAATAGCAAATGGAAACGGGTAAAGAAATCATCAATACTGGAGATTGCAATCCAACGTAATTACAATGTTGCACAAAAAGCATCTTATCAACATTTTCGCAAAATTCTGACAATTGACGCCGTTTTTTAGTTTGTGAATTCTGTAACAAATAACGGCAGTCGGTTACAAAAATTGTAGCTCATGCATGTAGAATTGTTACACCTAAAAATCAGTGTCCGTTATTTGTTACAAAATTGACAAGCTAAAAAACGGCGTCATTGCAAATATCAATCTGACTCAGGAAACCTTCAACACTGTTTTTAGTTCTATTATGATTATTACAGGTATCTCTCTTATTACACTTTTCTCACGTGACAAATAAGCGAGATATCGAATAACAGTCTCCCTGTACATATGTATAGGACCCAATCTACGCTTTTTTTAAATGACCGCCGTCGTCTATTTTTTTCCGGAAAATACAGGACATTTAATTTTGCCAATAGTTCGATATATTATCTCAAAAAAAATGCATTTTTTTCGAATAGACATCAACATTTGGACTGACCCGCATGATCCCTAGGTGTTAATCAGATTTATGGCGTTGTTTGCAAAAGTTTACGACATCTAAATTTTTCCGAAAAAAAATGGACGACATCGGGCCAAAAAATGCAACAAAGATTTCGTCCATATATATATAGGGGGTGTATTATTTATATATATTTAACCGACGTACCTGCAATAAATATCTTCATTTTATTCAAAAAAAATATAAACTAAAATCATGTGTGATCATCACCCGGTGCTTCTATGAAACTAAAATTTAATTTTGCCACCTGGGGGCGCTATATTAGTGGTCGAAAATGGCGCGACCAGGTCCCGAAATTGGTTCAAAATATGACCAAATTTAGCCTCAAATGATTTTTACTGAATGTCGAGAACTTAAGTAAAGTTATAAAATGATATTTTATTTTTAGATTATGGTTGATAAATATCAACAGTATTTTAAGGATCATAGTAGGGTAAAAGAGTTTGCTGGCCATTCGGGTAAAGTCCATACAGTCGCCTGGAGTGCAGATGGAAAACGCCTCGCCTCCGGGAGTCTTGATAAAACTGCTTGCGTTTTTACACTCGACAAGGACAGACTGGTAAAAGGTTTGAACTCAGATTTACGCTGTTTTTGAGCAAAATAATTATTTTTATATCTGAAAATTTTTCTCTGAAAAGTTTTTGAAAAAAAAAATCTGTATTTTTGTGGCTCCTTGTAAGCGGGTTTTTGTGGGGCTATAAGGACAAAGTATATTTGGAAGTGGGAATATACGCCATTGTAACGTATAATATTAGAAAATAGTTACAAAGGCCATGGGGATGCGGTAGACCAGCTTGTGTGGCATCCGACCAATTCGCAGTTATTCGCAACCGCATCCGGAGATAAAACAGTTCGACTCTGGGATGTTAGAACTGGAAAAGCGGCTGCTACAGTCAATACTAAAGGTATAAAGTTATTTTGATCCGAAACTTTACGTTAAATAATAGGTGAAAATTTAAATATCACGTGGTCGCCAAAGGGCGAGACGATTGCGGTTGGGAACAAGGACGATTTAATATCTTTTATCGATTGTAAAACTTACAAAATAAAAGCGGAAAAACAATTTAAATTTGAAGTTAACGAAATCTGCTGGGACAACTCGGGAAATAACTTTTTTCTGACTACCGGTTTGGGCACAGTCCAAGTATTAGACTATCCCGGGTTAAAAAAGATCGACGAATTAGAGGCACACACTGCAAATTGCATCGCCGTTCAGTTTAGGTAAAGATAACCGAATAACGACACTCGTTTTACGCTAAGCGAGGGACGGTAGTGCCAATATTTTAAAAGCATGAGGGTAAACGAAACATTTTTGGAGAATAAAAAGTCCGTCTAATAGGACCCGTTTAACTAGATTTTATCGTCTAATAGGCAGTTCTAATGAAGGTAGATTTGTTCGCCTACTTCGGCGAAATTCAGCCAGAAAATTCCTGGCTTGAAGTGTTACACGTACCGCACTGTACAGTACTGTAGATTTTTTCGACTTTCCGTCTAATACAGGGGCGAGCGCTTATAAGGACGTGCAAGAATTTTTTTGCAAAAGTGGACGGGCCAGAAAATTTTGGACGGCTCTGATTGGTCGAAAAACAAAACAAAAAAGGCAAAAGCTCGTCCAACTCATATTTCTGGCTCGTCCTTATAAGCGTCGGCCTCTGTAGGCACTTTATACAGTCCGCCCTAGTACATGTATTGTGTCTACCAATACCGTCACTTCCTTTTCTCCAGATTTTGGTTTCCTGTTTCGAGTGTCGTTATTTCCGTCGTCGTATAAAATCCGTATTTTTTCTAAATCTCCCTTTTTAGCAATTGTGGTAAATTCTTCGCGGTTGGCGGCGCAGACGCGATTGTTTCTATTTGGGATGCGGAAGAGTATATCCCACTTCGGACAATGTCCAGACTCGAATGGCCAGTAAGGACACTCTCCTTCAGCCACAACGGAAGACTTCTAGCCGCCGCATCCGAAGATCATCTAGTCGATATTTGTAATGTAAGTTTATAGCCTATAAATTATAGCCCACGTGGAAAACCAACGTTTTTGACAATGACGCCGTTTTTTTAATTGTGTCCAATCTTTGTAAGATTATGTGATTCTGGGTCACCAAAAATTTTAGGTACAATATGGCTTATTTTGAAGCTTAGGGATGTAAAAATCTGTTCATCATTTTTTTCGAAAATTATTTGAAAAAAAATGCGAAAAATCGACATTGAAAATTCGAATATCAATTGGCGCCAATTGCATTTTCAAGGTCGATTTCTAGTATTTTTTGTTTGTTCAAATAATTTTCGAAAAAAATGATGAAAAGATTTTTACATCCCTAAGGTCCAAAATAAGCCCTATTGTACCTAAAAAAATTTTCTAACCCAGAAGCGCATAATCTTACAGAAGTTTGGACCCAACTAAAAAACGGCGTCGGAAATAGCGCCGCTAGTATATTAACTATATAATTGTTAGGCAGTGCCACCAGGTGGTCATTTGGATCCAATCGATCAGCAAAAAGCAGAAGACATTTTGCCAAAAATTCTGCCACCACAAATATTTGAAAAAGATGGACAAAAATGGTTACAAAAAGTATCGTCAACTCCAGCTACACGACTAGATGTACAAAGACTTGCACAGGTAACCAACCGGTTAAAAATGGCGAATTTTGAAGAAAAAAAATCGAAAAAAAAAATGTAAATTTTGAATAATTTTTAGCAACTTGACAAAAAACTTGAACACCGACAAGCTCGAGAGACGGGTATTTGTCCAATTAGACGAGAACTCTATAAACAAGCATTTGACGAAATTATCCGACAGGTATGGTCATTTTTGGGCGACAAAAATTTGGAGGTCAGATGTTTTTGAGATAGGCTCAAAGCGTTTTTTGTACGCCAAGCTTCATATCATTTTAAAGCCTGAGAGTATTCGATGTTTTCAAATCGCGGATTCATACGCTTTAAAATGATATGAAGCTCGTCGTTTGGAAAATTATTTAGGGG
>Ga0208946_1000146_pt1 | contig 14127 bp, 15 predicted proteins | sample AOAMet2_C49A8_80_2_FD_188075 | JGI IMG/M metagenome (GOLD analysis project Ga0208946, IMG submission 188075) | Ammonia-oxidizing marine microbial communities from Monterey Bay, California, USA - C0912_C49A8_80 (SPAdes) | ecosystem: Environmental > Aquatic > Marine > Intertidal zone | place...
CAAGCACTCGAATTGAGCGCCATGCTGGATGTCTCTCGCATGTGCGCGCTAGCCGCACTGCAGCGAGAAGAGTCACGCGGCGGACACACACGCGATGACTTCCCCGTTCCAGATCACAAACACTGGGGCAAGATCAACAGCGTCATCGCGAAAGAAGCAGACGGCTCGATGAGCATCGAACACCGAACCTATCCACCGATAGATGATGAACTCAAAGCACTGCTCGATGCCGACGACCTACACGAGGAGGGCTGAGAATGAGCGAAGATGTCACTTTCCGAGTCTTCCGCGGCGTCGGTGACGGTGATGGAGATGCTATGGGTAAGATGGTCGATTACACCGTCGAAATGGATGAGGGCATGGTAGTTCTCGACGTTATTCACCGTATTCAATCCGAACACGCGCCCGACCTTGCCTGTCGCTGGAATTGCAAGGCTGGCAAGTGCGGCTCATGCAGTGCTGAAGTCAACGGCATGCCGCGCCTGATGTGCATGACTCGAATGGAGGACATCATGGAGGAGACTCCTGATGGTCAGCCGGTCACGGTCAAGCCAATGCAGGCTTTCCCAATCACCAAGGATCTCGTGACCGATTTGTCGTGGGCTTTTGAGATGAACAAGAAAATGGTCCCGGTTAGCGGACCAAAAGAGTTCGATTGGGAGTTCAAGCAAGAAGAGGCCGACCGAATCCAAGAATTCCGCGCTTGCATCGAGTGTATGCTTTGCGTCAATACCTGTCACGTTCTTCGCGAACACCAGAAATTCGACGAATTCGCAGGACCGCGCTTCTTCGTACGCCTGGCCGGACTAGAGATGCACCCACTCGACACAAAGAGTCGCATCCCCGAAATCAAGGAAGATTTCGGCCTTGGTTACTGTAATATCACGAAGTGCTGCACCGAGGTCTGTCCAGCTGGAATCAATATCACAGACAATGCGATTATTCCACTCAAAGAAAGAGTCGTGACTGAGTATTATGATCCGCTTGCAATTATTGCCAAGAAAATTGGGCTTCGCAGTAAATAATGACGTTTAGCGACTCAAGTGGGATATCCACGGAGCCAAAACGAACTGAAATAGAGATAATATCCCCCTCTCACGCATCCGCAGAAGGTATCGCGAGTGGGGTTACGTAGATCAGCGCAGACGTTCAAAGACGGCGCACCCTGATTAGATTCAGAGGTGCTTGATGCCAGTCTTCTTCACGTTGGCCTTCTTGATCTTGGCTGGGAGCCAAGCCGGTCCGTTCTTCGGCTTATCGACCATTGCGGTCGAGCCGACGAAAACATGCACTTTGTTTGTACCGCGCTCGCGCAGTTCAATAGCAGTGTGACCACGTGTAGCCGCCTTCAGAGCTGCGCCACGGGGCTGCTTGCTCACGAAAACTTGGGCTGTATCATTACCGCCCTCCATCAAAACGAAGTATTTCTTGCCAGACATTGAATTATCCACCTCCACAAAGTGGGCCACTCGGAGAGATTATGAAGTTTGAGGCGAATAAACGCTTCACTGCGCCCCTGTAGGCACCTTTTCGGGATTTCCGGTGGCCTCGGAAAGGGAAAATTTCGCTCATAATTCGGCACAAGCGAGGGTCTTAGTGTTGAGAACACCCTCGATTGAACGGATGGAATCAACTACTAATCGAGCAATTTCGCCCATGTTAGCGGCCTCTATCTTCAGGATGAGGTCGTGGTCGCCAAACAAGAGATTTGAATCTACCACGAACGGCAAGTTAGAGGCCGTGTCGAACACAGAGAATTCGGAACCCGGTTCGACGTTAATCAGCACATATCCAACAGACATCTTATCGACAGGGAGGGGCTAAGTGGCGAAGAACCCTTTGATGGCACGTCGAAACAAGATTTGAGCGACGAAGGGGTGATAGCGGGCGGCCCCCTCTCGTAAGTGTATGGCAGAGACAGTCATTGTGCGCGAATGCAAGTATGGAGAGGTTCGCGTCCTGTTTGGCAACATCCTACGTGTCGAAGGAGATGTTCTGGTAACTACCGCCAACAACCGATTAGCAGGTAGGGAAGGTCTGGATGAGAAGATCCACCAACTGGCTGGCGAAGAACTGAGACAATTCTGCCATGGTATTGCTGTTGAACGCCGCAAGGAGAATATGCAACCATGCGGGGTTGGGGAAGCAGTTACTACCCCTGGGTTCAATTTACCATTCAAGAATCTAATTCACGTAGTGGGGCCAGATTGCCGACGTCCTAATCAGGATAATTTCAGGCGAGATCTGCTCAAGAAGTCCTATGCTTCTATGTTTGAGCAAATCGAGGAGATTGATGAGCGCACGACACTTGTTATGCCACCGGTGAGCATGGATATCTTTGCTTACCCTCACCGAGAAGGAGCTCGGAGGACGATGGAGATCGTTCTCGCATGGATGGATGAGGGTGAAGATCCTGGGACTGATATGGTACTCATCGTTACCGATGACAATCAGTTCCTCAACAATATGAAGACAGTTTATCGTGAGTCCGAGGATAGATTTCCAGGGATTGATCGCACTCGTGCTTTCCGACGTGGAAAGTATCCCTGATTGCGTCTCGGCTCAACGGTCGAGAGAATCAATGTGTAGTTCAACCGCTTCACTGAGAGTCAGTCGGCCTACTGCAACAGCTCGGGCAAGGCCGGCTGGAATAGTCAAGCGGCCCTCTGAGATACGCCGACTGCGTCGTTGAATTTCTCGCACCTCACCCTCGGTTGGGATTACCTGTAAGCGCCGAGTGACTGGGATTCCTTCTAGGGAGCAGATGGTTCTCGCGGCTGAAACATGGTCGTGTCGCGAGCCTCGTGAGGTCGAGCGCTCATCGACGAATTGGATAGAGAGGCCTCGCGCAAGACAGACATTGGCGATACGCGAAGAAATCGTCCGAGCCCCATCGCCGATACGAACCACAGATTCAGCTGGCTGAAGGTCGCGTAGAATCTCCATTATTCGGTCGACGGTTTCGTCGACCGATTCCATCTGCATCGAGCCGGCCGCTTTTCCATCGGCAAGCCATGCAAGACCCGGTCGGGGACCTGGGTCGATGCCGAAGCAGATGCGCTGTACTTGCTCACCAGCGTACATCCGGTTGACAATCGAGCCGATTACGGAGTCGATTTCCTCAACCGCGCACCCAACTCCTCGATTATCCTCTGATTGCCCAACTTCAGCGTGCGATCCAATCCAATAGTCGACCCCATTCGGCACCGGGTGCTCGGGGTCAATCTGCACATGTTGGATGCCCGAGTTCCGCAAGCAGTCGAGTAGCCTGTAGGCCAGACGGAAATCATCAGTGCGGACTGCGACCTCGGGCACGATACGCGAGTGTTGGGTCTCGCCTTCAATCGTTGCTGTCTACAAATCACATCGGCGGCATTATTCGCTTGGTTCTACAATCTCGCACCGACCACTTATGCGGATTCCCGCGCGAAAACCCGAAACGATGCACTCCAAGCCTATTACAAGCGATGTCGTCAAGAACCCTGACAATGGGCTAGCCTCATGAGTGGGGTCTACGAACGCGAGTTGCGCTCTGTCTTAGCTGGCGAGCGCAAGGGCGTGATTGCCATCACGCGCTCGTGCACCGAGGTCGAGCGTGCGCGTGCTATGCAAGTCTGCCAACGCCCATTCCTCGTCGTGCGCGCTCCCGGCAGCGGCTCAGAGGGTACTGGAGACATTCTCGCGCTGCGGGGAGACATGTGTATGCCGATTGAAGTGAAATCTTCTAAGACCGATCGAATCTACCTCTCAGGCCGCACCAAGGATCAGTATCTCGCACTTATCTCAACTGGAGAAAGGTGCGGCCTGCTGCCACTCTACGCATTCCGTCTGAAGGGTGTCAGAGGAGATAGTTGGACAATCATGAAAGTCCCTGTCGAAGGTTTGACTGGAAAGTTACGAAGCCTTGCACGAAGCATACCAAACGTTCCACTTACCCGCAACGGAACGCCTTACCTCAATTGGCACGATGGAATGCCTCTACACAGATTTCTCGCACTCATCAGTCGTTCAGACGGCGCTCGTTCAATCTAAACTCAGTCGTCGTCTTTGCTAGAAGTTTCGAGTCTTGCTTCCACCTCGACGAGTTGAGCCTTCGCTGCCTCAATATCGGCCTGGACTCCATCAAGGACTGCTCTCCTCAGCAGGCGAGCGATTGCTTCAGACTCACGACGTAACCTATCGATCTCACGAGCGCGCTTGCGCTCATCCAAATCGCCCGTCTCAGTCACAGCCCACCCAATACGCCGTAGGTCAAGTCAGTTGCGCAGCGCACCACGAGAGTTCAAGTGGAGTCCTCGCCGACCGTGTGGTATGGAGCGAAGGCTGGGGCTGAACCAAATCCTCTTCCTCGCCATCCTTGCTTGGATTGCGATGAGGGGTTTTGCTCCCCTCTGGGTCGTTGGCATCATCGCCGCGTGGTACTTTGGCCTCGTGTACCTCGAACAGAATGGAACTTTGGATCGATGGAACGCGACGCGGGTCCTCGGAATGATTCTGATGGTTCGGACCGGTCGAGGCAAGGTTGCGTTGGAAAAAATGGCTCACCCTCGCCGCTTTTGGAGGGCTTATGGCGAGTTCTCAATCTGGCTGTGTTTCATTGTCATGCTGGGTGTGATTCTGTTGATTGTTACTGCTGCCTTGGCGACTGCTGCTGCCCCTTCAGAACAGAATGTGTTGCCGGCTTCAGACCTTCTTTTGATTCCAGGCGTGACGAGTTTCGTGCCATTTTGGTGGCCAGTTATTGCACTGGTAATTGCTCTAATCATTCACGAGTATAGTCATGGATTACAGGCTCGCGCGCACGGGATGCAGGTTCGTTCCTTCGGACTCCTCTTGGTTGGTCCGTTGCCCATGGGAGCTTTTGCTGAGCCGGAATATGAGGAAATGATGCGGGCTCCTCGCCGCGAGAGGTTGCGACTCTATGCGGCTGGACCTTCGATCAATCTGATTGCGACTTTCGTGGTTCTGATTTTGCTATCGGCGACTGCCACAGGATTTGCCGCCGGGACGCCCGGTGTCCATGCCTCAGCGATTATCGAAGAAACAGGGGCAGAAGATGCTGGTTTGATGCCCTATGAGACAATCACTCACATCGGTGAAGAGAGGATTAACGATTACAATGAATTCACCGATGCGATGGGTGTTTATTCATCAGGTGAAACAGCGGAATTCACCGTAGTCTCATCTGCCGCTCACGGTGAAGCAGAGACTCGAATTATTGAGATCACTTTCACAGACCGCTGGCAGTATCACATAGACCAATGTGAGAAGGACCCAAACTGTGTTCAATCTGAGTTAGAAGAGCAATTGACTGAGATTGGAATCGAGCAAGGTGATGCATTCGTAGGAGTCAGTGGTCTTCGCTCAAACACCGCAGCTGTCGAAGGCTGGTCATTCGTATTTGATGACCAATTTACCCCTGCTCAGAAGAGTCTCGGCCTATTGATTACACCATTGGTTTTGCTGGGTACTCCTATTGCCCTCGATGGACACACGATGCCACTCGAACAACGAGCCATGTTGACCGCGGGAGACGGCCCGATTGCCTCCACCCTCGGCACAGACGGTATGCTTGCCACCTTCGATTTCCTATTCTGGTTGGCCTGGATTAACTTCATTCTCGGATTCGCCAATCTGATTCCGATGATTCCCTTCGATGGTGGTCACATGTTCCGAGATGCAGCGCACTCGACTATGCGATTCGTAATGCGAGGCGCTGACCCGATTCGCATCGAGGGCGCTGCGAATCGATTGAGTTCGATGAGCAGTCTATTCGTTCTCTTCATCGTCGCGATTCCGATTATTCTACCGCGACTCGTCGCTTGAGAAGAGCGAACAGATAGTGAATTCATTCTTCTTCGGAGGCAGCGTCAGCGGCCTCGACATCATTCGATTCTTCGTCCTCATTCTTCGAAGTCAATCGATCTGTAATCATCTCAATTATGACCGGGGCAGAGATGATGATAGCGACCAGCACAGCGAGATTTCCCCAGGTATTGCCGGTGACTTGCCCCGCGGTACCGCTGGCGTAGAGTTTGACTGCGCCGACCCACGGAATCTCGAGAGAGGCTACACCCATTATCCACTCATCCTTGATTGCAGTTACCAGTTCGCCGTTCTCGTCGGTGAGTGATTGTTGGTCGTATTGACAGCCATTGCTCCAGCGATTATCGCCAGTTGTGATATATCCCTCGTGGGTGATAATTGACAAGTCGATTTTCAGTTTTGAATTCCCATGAAAGCAATCGTATTCGAGTTCCACAAAGCCTGATTCCTCACCAACTACGTCAGTTCCAGGCACATCCCAGCCACCATTTGGATTAGCAATTGCTTGTAGCAAAGCACGGTGAATGACTGGAGTGTCGGAGCCTCCGTTCTTGCGGAAGATGATGACGTCTCCGGGCATCCCGTGAGTCTCGTAACCCTCGTGCTCACCACCTGGTTCAGTGGCCTCTGCAAAGGTGATGATATCGTGGCGGTCGGGGCTCATGACGAGGACGAGATCGCCAGGGTCGATTGCTCCGACGGAGCCGTGCTCATTGTCATGCATCATCGATCCTGATTCGACGACGACCATTGGTGGGTAGGAGCCAGTTGCAATGGTCATCGAGCCAAGCAGAAGGATGACGAGTCCGATTGCGAGGCTCGCCTCACGTTTCAGAACGTGAAGGTCCAACCTCATTCCTCCTCGGATACCGAGGAATCCTTCGCTGATTTACTGCGGCGACTCCTTGACGAAATATTGACGCCGGCTGGCGTAGTGAGGTATAACAAAATGAGGGAAGTGGTTGCGAGAAGGATTCCAACGCCATCAAAGTGGGGCGCAAGGGCGTGAATCGAATCATCGCGAGCGAGCCACAGTGTGAGATCGACTGTATATTCGCGAGCGCCACCGCCCTGTGTGGCGAAGCCAGCCACCATATTGTAGAGCAACATTGCAGCACTAAATCCGCTGAGGCCAAGCACGGCGCGATTGGATTCGGCCTGGCGAAGCGACTTGGCACCGGGTAATTGCCGAGAGAGACGGGAATCATTGGTATTCCACCAAGCCGAGAGATACGACTGACCTCCATTTACATCCAAGTCGACATTAATCTCGTCCCAAGGCTCGGCGGAGTCGAAATCTGCATCCTTAGACTGGGCAGCCTCTGCCGAACTGCCCGCAGGTCGGATATGCCTGAAGCGGGTGCTGACCTTGATGCCCATCTCATTGTACAGGCGCACGAGTTGCGCCTGATATCCAGGTCCGAGCATATCAGCTGCGTTTTCCGCCTCCTTGCGTAGGCGCAGAATCTCGGGCCGATTATCCATCTGCAGAATTTCATCGAGATTCGCCTTCTGACCCATGTAAACAAAGAATTCAGGAACCACCCAGAATGCTATCAAACCGCCGAAAAACAATCCAGCCCAGCTCCATGGGACCCATTCGGCCTTCGTAGGATCGGTTGTACCATCGAGGATGAAGAGGAATAGAATACCCCATATGGTCGCAGCCATCGAGAGTATGGTCACCCCTGAAATGATGCGGAAATGGTTGTCTTTGTGACCGGCCCACCAACGCCCAAGAGCGGAATTTAGTCGCTTGAGGGGACCTGCCATCGCGGCTCGGGTCACGCTCCTGAGATATGTCCCTTATCGCGTGATGTTCAATGGATTCATGTCCGAATCTGTGAATGATTACCATTAGTTGCTTGCCTAGACACTCCAATGTAGGGGGTCTTGATGATGACCCATTGGTTCATGTTGGGTGGACTTGGCGACATGGTCGATGTCCACCGCTGGGGGTGATTCCGGAGCCCTCGACTTGCTGCACCCGCGCGTGCGGGAATTGGTAGATGAGCGTGGGTGGAAATTGACTCCTGTTCAAGAAGCTGCTACTGCGGATTTGGTTGCGGGCCACGACAGAATTCTGGTCGCACCGACTGGAAGTGGGAAGACCGAGGCGGCGGTTTTGCCGCTCGCCTCGAGGGCGCTTGCGGAGGAATGGGATGGCTTGTCGATTCTCTACATAACTCCGCTGCGGGCGTTGAATCGCGATATTGACCGCAGGTTGGCCAAACTACTCGAGCCATTGGGGCTAAGTGTTGGACTGCGCCATGGTGATACAAGCCAGAAAGAGCGAACTAAGCAGTCAAAAAAGCCACCTAACCTGTTGGTAACAACTCCCGAAACTGCGCAAATAATGCTACTCGGAAGTCGATTACGTGAGCACTTGGCCGGTGTAAAGGCAGTGGTTCTCGATGAGGTTCACGACATGGCAGCAAGCGAGCGGGGAGCACAATTGCTAATCGGACTTGAGAGGATTTCCGGTCTGGAAAACGCCAGTGGTAGATTCCAACGAATTGGATTGTCGGCGACCGTCGGCAACCCTGCCGAGGTCGCGCGATGGATGTCGGCCGATGCAGAGCCAATCTTTGGTCCAGCGCCTCGCACCACGAAAGTGACCGTACATCGAGAGACACCCACACCTGAGGACGAGTTATTGGCGGGCGAATGGAGTATTTCACCAAAGTCAATCGCCGCCTTCAGACACCTTGCCCACACCCTGATCGAAGACCCGCCATCATTGGTCTTCGTCAATTCACGCTCGGCTGCTGAAACCGTGGCACAGCGGCTTTCTGCAATCGTACCCGAAATCGAAGTTGGAGTCCATCACGGTAGCCTAGCTGCCGAAACTCGCCGAGAAATGGAAGAGGCTCTACGCGCTGGTGAGTTGCACGGTCTAATCTGCACCTCAAGCCTCGAACTTGGCATCGATATTGGCACCATTCGGCGAGTCCACCAATTGAACAGCCCACGCGCAGTCGATAGGATGCTACAGCGCGTCGGTCGCGCCGAGCACCACCTCGGTGGAACCGGACGCGGCGATGTCCTTGCATGGGAAGTCGACGACATCGCTGAGTGCGCAGTAATCGCCAGACGAGCTATGGCCGGAGAACTCGAGGGAGTCGAGTGGCGATATGAACCGGCTATCGTCGCCGCAAATCAATTCCTCCAAATGGCAGCTGAGAGAAGTGTCGTGCCGCTATCTCAAGCAACAGAATTACTCAAGCGTTCGACAATTTTTCCAAATTGGAAGGAAGAGGATACCCTCGCAGTGTTACGAATTCTCGATGACCGTTGGCTGATTAGACTGATTGACAAACCTCGCCAATCCGAAACCACACTTTGGCATCCCAAGCTCTGGAAAGGGGTCGCGAAGAAGGCAAATGCAGACGCGATACCCGCCGACCTCGTTCCTGAAGAACGTCCGCCATGGGACGAGAAACACTCCGACGGAGATAAATCAAGATGGCGGCGAGCCATGGTACCGCACCTCCCTGAAACCCTCGCCGAAGGTTGGTTCTCACCCGCGGGTAAACTCGGTCGAAACCGCACCGAACACATCTCGATGATTCCCGATGAGATATCCTACCGAGTCAGAGACGCAGTCACACGTCGCTCTCTCGGATCAGTCGACGAGGCCTTCGTTCTCTCACTCTCGAATACCGGACAAGACGACGCCGGCCGGCCGCGAAGATTCGTCATGGCCGGTCGGACCTGGATGATAGTCGACGCAGACCCAGAGCAGAATGAGTTGCTCGTCGCTCCGGTCAAGGATACTGGAGAAGCACCGGTTTGGTCTGGAGAACTGCCACCTGTGCCGATCGAGGTGGCTCTGGAAGTCGGCCGATTACGCCGCAGTGCAGCGGTTGCAATCGGTGCACTGGAGGCAGAATCCAATGACCTCGACTACGATGAATACCCTCTTTCAAACGAAGCAAGAACAGACCTGCTCAACACAGTCGCTCAGCATCTCGACGCCACAGAACACCTACCTACCGACACAACACTGACCGTCGAGATGCGAGAGAAAGTAATCGTGTTGAATACCTGCCGAGGAAGCAGAATCAATGAGACCCTCGCGCATTTCATACAAGCCATGGGATCGATGCTTGAGGGGAAGATGGGAACGACATTGATCGACCCCTATCGCATCGCCTTCCAAGTTCCAGGAACCACAGTTGGTCACGTCATCGAATGGCTCACTAAGACCTCCCCAGAAGCCCTCGAAACCATTCTACGCATGACCATCCCAAACGGTCGTGCCTTGCGCTGGCGCATCGTCCAAGTAGCGCGAAAAATGGGTGTTCTAGAGAAGGCAGTCGATCCTCGGCGGGTAAATCTGCAGGGTCTGATGCAGCGCTACCGAGGAACACCGGTGGTCGAGGAAGCGCTGTCAAAACTCTTCCATGAGCGGATGGACATCGAAGGCACGATGGATCTCATCCGCGAAATTCAATCAGGCAAGGTCGAAGTCATCCACACGGCCAGCGGACCGCTCGGCCTCTCACCAAAGTCCGAGCGTGATCTGCTTCTCCCTGCCTGGTCTGACGCACAACTTCGCGAGCGCTTGGAAACACGACTTGTAGCAGAGCGAGCAGTACTAATCTGTCTCAATTGTCAAGAAAAGACGCGCAAGCGCGTCGGGAGAATGGAGGACCGCATCGAGCCATGCCCAAAGTGCAGCGGCACGATGCGAGCGTGCGCGCCAGAACGCATGGAATCCATGCTCGCTGGCTGGATTGCCAGCGAAGACCCCAAAGAGCGCGCGCGCATGCAAAAGAATGCTGAACTCATCCGAACCCATGGCCACGATGCTGTACTGGCCTTGATGGGCAGAGGAGTGGGGGAGGAAACCGCAACGAGGCTGTTGCGAGGTCATACCCGAGGTAATCGAGTCAAACTGCTGCGAGCCATCCACAACGCTGAGCTGCAATATGCCAGAACACGCCGTTATTGGAGTTAGAAACCGATATGGAACGCCAACCTATCGGAGGGTTGTGCTGATAGGACTGACCGGCCGCTATGCCTCGGGTAAATCTACAGTTGTGGCTTGGCTTGTTTCCAAGGGATTAGGCAGCGAATCCTGCTCTGATTCTATTCGTGCTCATCTCAAAGAGAAAGGAATCGAAGAATCTCGAGAGAACTTAATCGAAGGTGGGAATGAATTACGCCGAATCGGTGGAACGGGAATCCTCGCTGAAATGTTACTCGAGAGAATAGACGGGGGGAATGCTGTCATCGATTCAATTCGGACACCTGGTGAAGTCAGAGCCCTACGACAGCGTGAGGATTTCATTCTAATCGAAGTTCGAGCGGGAATGGAAGCACGCTGGCAAAGAGCACAGTCCCGCGCAAGAACTGGGGATATTTCTGACAAAGAGACCTTCTTCGCAAATGAAGAGGTAGAGGCAGTTGCCAAGGATGAATCTGGACAGGACCTGAACGCAACCGCAACACTGGCGGACCTAATTTTGGTGAACGATGGAAGTGTAGAGGAGTTACACTCTGATCTCGAGGAACTCTGGGTTCTCTTACCTGAGTAATCAGGCTGAGCGATAGGATATACCTGATTCATTGAACATACTTGTGGCAATCTCAAAATCTTCCTGCCAGCGCTCGGGAATTTCTGAATCAGCCGGATAAACGACTTCGAGAACTCCGGCTTGTATTAGTGAACGCGCGCAACGCGAGCAAGGTGGCCAAGTGACGTACGCAGTGCAGCCCTTCAGCGAGATACCAATCCGCGCCGCGTGCATGATGGCATTCTCTTCAGCGTGGCAGATCATCGGATATTTCATCTCACGATTGTTCAGTCGCTCCGCCGTATCTTCGATTCCACGCGGGAATCCGTTGAATCCTGTAGAGCGCACCTCGCGGTCCTCGCCAACCACGACGCATCCAACCTTAGTTGAGGGATCTTTTGACCAATCAGAAATATGCTTGGCGAGACCAAGAAATCGTGTATCCCATTTCGCACTCATCAGTTCACCTCAGGGTCGACCACCCGGTGGGTCGTTATCTCGATTCGCCTCTGAGCGGTTCGGATCATAACCCTCCCAGACTTCTGGATTCTTGTAGCAATCAGGATCATCTCGGTCGGCCTGACCACCTTTGTCATTGTCGACTCCATCACCGCAGTTACCCACCCCGCGCTCGCCATCGGACAAGAGCGCTTCAGGACCGCCTTTCATCATCACAGCAATCATCAATCCTGCAAGGACCAAGATGAGGATGATTAGGATGACTTTGGAGCTCGTGTCTTTCGACTCGACGGTGACTTTTATTTCCACCTTGTCGTCGTTCTTAGAGGTCATGCGCAGCACCCGAAGTGGGTCATCCCTTTTGACTCTCAATGAACGCTCAACTCGTCACGAAGGTCGAGTCCATTGTTCTCACACCAATGCTTGAGGATGTCTCCAATAAGGTAAATGCTGCCCATCACGACCAATTGCACACCGGCTTGTTGAGCCATTATTTGCGCCCACTCAAAGGCCCGAATTGGGTCGTCGATTAGCAGAGGGGGGTCAAGTCTGTTTGAGCAAATTGTAGCGGCAAGGTCCGCGGGTTCGATGGCGGGTAAACGACCCGACGTCGGCTTGCTCACTACGATGTGACGGAAAGTTGGAGAATGGTATAATTCCGAGGCTAAGGATGATGTCGCTTGTAGGATATCGTCCTTCTGCGACATCCCGATGAGGAGGACGCATGGTTCTAGGATTCGAGATAATTCCGCATCAAAACCCTCGTTATTGTGAGCCGCACTGAATTTTACTTCATATTGCATATTGGTTGGTTTCCATCCTGGTGAACGCCCCGGCCATCTGCACTCAGCTTGGTTAGGGCCCCATTTCATCAACAAAGAAACCATGGTGGATAATTCTCGCCAAGTTTCCCAAGGCGATTCGGATGGGTCCTTCTGATGCATGTAGAAATCATCGCCAGCAATCTCAGAAATGACAGCGGACACTTCTGGGTCGTCCGACTCAAGGGCGATGAGCGGCACGCCGGGGCGATATATGCCGGCTTTCTCACGAGCGATTTCGGGCAGTGTCTCACCGAGAACCTCGGTGTGATCTAGTGAAATCGTCGTGATGATGCATAGATCGGCATCGACGAGGCAAGTTGCATCGCCTCGCCCACCGAGTCCCGTCTCAATGATGGCGCGCTCAATTCCGGCTTCGGCAAAATGCAGCATGGCGGCGATGAAAGTAACCTCGTAGAATGTCGGTTCGAGAAGATCCCCGTCACTCGCCGCCGACTGAATTGCCTCGACATGTCTGTCGAAGTCGGCCGAGTCTATCGGCCGACCATCGACTCTGATTCGCTCCTCGACCATGACGAGGTGTGGTGTCGTGAACAAGCCAACGCGCAGACCCGCTGCTGCTGCGTTGGCCGAAAGTTGGACGCAGAGCGAACCCTTGCCATTGGTTCCTGCGACATGAATTGAAGGAAATTTGAGCTGAGGATCCCCGAGGCGCTCGAGTAGCGACTCGACCCGCTCGAGGCCTAACTTCATCCCTGCGAATCGAAGGTCGTCGAGCCATTCTCGTGCATTCATTGTCTCACCTCAGCCGCCGGTTACAGCAGTGCAGGAACGGGTCAATGTGATATGGTCCTTGAAGTTCGTGGAGGGTGTGTCCGCTGAAAGTGAAAGTGTCATCGACATGATGATTGATCAATGGGAGTCGATGGCCGGCATGGCTGCGATGTTCATTGGGACCATCGGAATCGGTATGTTCATCCAGCCATATTTTGATATTCCAGCCGCCAGAGCATTCGGTGAAGAAGGAACTACAAAGTCTGGATTCATACTATTCGAATTATTGATGATTGGTGTATTCACAATTGCAATCATTTGGTTGGCTCGCAAAGGATTGGAATATATCATCAAAGTAATTGTCATGCTTGCACTGGGTCTCAGCCTATTTTACGCAATTCTGCCTTTTTCCTTGATACCCTACCTCATAGGCATAGATCAGACGGGATTGCTCGGTTGGCTATCTATTCCAATTACTATAACGGCAATGTATGCACTTCATCGCTATCCTGAGTGGTGGGTGGTAAATTCGGTTGGAGTTATGGTAGGTGCTGGAGTCATAGTTATGATTGGAATTTCATTTGTTCCAACTCTAGTGATGATATTCATGATTCTAGCAGCGATTTACGATTACTGGGCTGTTCACAAGAGTAAGCATATGCTTGAGTTAGCAGATACCATGATTGGATTGAAATTGCCAGTATTATTGGTCGCACCCAAGCAGAAAGGATACTCATTCCTAGAACAGGAAGGAGACATCATGA
>Ga0208946_1000152_pt1 | contig 13910 bp, 10 predicted proteins | sample AOAMet2_C49A8_80_2_FD_188075 | JGI IMG/M metagenome (GOLD analysis project Ga0208946, IMG submission 188075) | Ammonia-oxidizing marine microbial communities from Monterey Bay, California, USA - C0912_C49A8_80 (SPAdes) | ecosystem: Environmental > Aquatic > Marine > Intertidal zone | place...
AGTTGGATACGCATCAGTTCGACCTTTTCTCTACTTCGACCCACCGACTTTACTTCGACATAAATCTTACTGTACTTTGACCTGTACTTCTCGACCAATAAGAAATCTAGGTCGAAGTACAGAAAAGGTCGAACAAATGCGTATTCAATTGCGTACCCGGTTTAGAAATGTAGAAAAGATCTTGTAAAGTATTTGTAGTTTACGCATTGTTGCGGCGATCGGGAAACTACTATATGTCGCCCAACTCAGCGTCAAAATGGAAAATGGTTATATGACTGTGATCCTTTTATCGCCGAATTTGCCCAATACAATCCAGTTTCGATCGTTTACTATAATAACCAGTATTATATGGAGAAAAATAAAGATGTTTCTGGTTTTACCCAAAGTGGGCAAGGCAGCGGGCATATTGATACTCAACTCACTTTTCCAAATTCCGTATGTATTGATCCCAGTTCAGGGTTGGCCAAGCCACTTTTGGATTTAAAAAGATATTCAAATTTTTGGTCAAACATTGTCAAAATATGATGGTTAATTTTGACTAAAAAATCGAAATTTTGGTAAATAAAAATTTACCGAAAGTCGAAATTCTTGTCAAAAATGGGGATAATAAAAATGGGATAATAAAAAATGGGGATAAATGGGAATTTCCGATCTTAAAAGAATCTGAAAGCCTGGCTCAAAACCCTGGATTAGTGCAAAAGCGTTTGATACAATTCCTGGATTGGTCGGATTTCACGAATTTGAAATGATTTCGAGTAAGTTGGAATGTTTGGATCGACCTCCCTGTCATATCTCCGGTGCTCATCTTCGACTGCGTGGAACTGGAACATTTTCATGTCAGGTTCGGTGTTACAGGGTTTTACGTGAAAGGATTTTAACGCTAAACATTCAATTACGATAATAAAATATGTCTACTTTTTTATTATACGATAAAATGGCCCGCCTACGCGAAGCCTCTCGTGCTATTTTATCGGTTAGATAAATGTTGTTTAGTTTTTTGTCATCTATAGAACTCTACATCCGAGTGAAATATGTCATGTAAAAAAATAATTAAAACATTTTATCTAAAATCGGAGAACTTATTTTTTGTTTATATTTTTGTCTCACTTTACCCGCCTCCATTGGTGAACACGAAAAACATTTATCTACAGAATATAAACTTAAGTAATTAAATTTTTTCGAAATTGACAAATTTTGCGTTAAAAATGACCGGCCTAGGACACCGTAATATCAGATGACAAATACGAGAGAGGGCGACATTCACAAATGTTTTGTAACTTGTAATAACGGAAGAGTTCGACGGCCGAATAAAATGAGATGTTACACTTGGCCACGAAATGGAAAACAGCCGGATACTTGGTACACACCTACTACCAGAATGCTTAACTGTACCTGAAATATGTTTCCGAAATAAATTGTAAATTACGTTATAAATTGGGAGTTTATGTTTTTAGGCAATTAATTATAATTACGTGAAAACATTGAATATTTTCCCATAAACATTGGTTTGCCGTTCACTACTATTTTACCGTAAACAATTATGGTAATACAAAAATAATATAATAAAATAAAAATATGCTGCGAAAGGACCCCAACATTCTTGGCCGGAAAGTTTCGGTCAAAAATCGAAATTTTCCAGTTAAGCTTTAAAAGACTAGCCTGATATTGCCGACCAAATAGGCATGCTTAAAAACGGAGGCTTAAGTTTTATTATTGAGCCGATTAATATATTACTATCTCATAACGATGTTTCACTATTTTTCTGATCAGAACTCGAATCGCCAATTTTTAATTTTGATTTTTGTTGATTTTGGTGACAGAACCAGGCCGCTATTAAATACGCGAATGTTCCAACCGCTTTCATCGAAACTGGAAAATGAATAAATGAACGGGTCAGTTCGATATTATCATAAATGAAGCAGGGACGCCGTTTTTCAGGACGGGCACACTTTTGTACCACAAATTTGAGAATATGGTAATGTTTCGAGCAGGAAACTTATATTCACTTTGTAACCCAGGAAACCAGGATTATCAGAAAAGTCTTCATTCTTAATTTTTTCCTCAACAAAAATCGACAAAAAGTTGCATTTTTATTGGACTTAGTTGTAATTATTAATGACTCGTGATATAATAAAACTTATATATTTTTGATTATCGAACTTTGATCGCCGATTTCGACCCTTCTTGATGAAAAATTAAAAAAAAAATTTCTGATATTGCTGGTTTCCTGGGCTACAAAGTCGATAGTAGTATAAGTTTCATGTCCGAAAAATTACCATATTCTCAAAGTTGTGGTACAAAAGTGGGTCTTATAAAAAACGGCGTCATGATCCTCGTTCGCCGTTTTCATAATTCTGCCAAACAACGCAAGTTTGATCAATTAAATTTCCAATTATAATTGGAGCCGGAATTGTGCCCAATAATCGGGTTAACATGGTTTGCAGCGCCACCTGGTATGGTTTATCATCCGACTCAAATGTTCGAAACACGGCAGGAGGTACCAGAAAACAGTTAAAATATCTTGTCGACGAATTTCGCATGTCATAAAATTCGTTTTTTTATTTTCGACTTTCGACCAAAATTTCGATTTTTGTCCAAAATTTCGATTTTTGGCTAAAATTTCTAGTTATGAACAAAAGTTTGATTTTTGACCAAAATTTCGATTTTTGGCCAAAAGTTTTAGTTTTGACCAAAAGTTTGATTTCTGACCAAAATTTCGATTTTTGGCCAAAAGTTTGATTTCTGACCAAAATTTCACTTTTTTTGCCAGAAGTTCTAATTTTGACCAAAAGTTTGATGTTTGACCAAAATTTCGATTTTTGACCAAAATTTCGATTTTTAACCAAAATTTAGATTTTTGAACAAAATTTCGATTTTTGACCAACATTTCGATTTTTGAACAAAATTTCGATTTTTGACCAACATTTCGATTTTTGATCAAAATTTGATCAAATTTGATTTTTGACCGAAATTTTCATTTTTGGCCGAAATTTTCATTTTTGACCGAAATCTTCATTTTTGACCAAATTTTCAGTTTTGACCGAAATTTTCATTTTTGACCAAAATTTAGATTTTTGACTAAAACTTCGATTTCCGCCGCAGTCTATTTTTAACTGTGTCCCAAAGTAATGGGAGCATATAGGAATAAGAATACAAGTGCAGTACATGCAACCAACGGCCACAATGTGTTACAACTGGTTTCGCATCTTCCACTGGTAACATCGGCCGATTCATCGATACTGTATGGTTCATCGATGATACATTCACAGTTCGAATATCCCGCTTCGACCGTTTTTGAACAACCAGCGTGACATGGAGAAAAATAGGTTACATTTGTAGACGTATCACAAAGACGCCGTTTTTATAGGACGGACCCACTTTTATACCACAAATTTAAGGATATGGTAATTTGTCTGTCAGGAAATTTATATTCATTTTTATTTTTTTCACCAAAAAGGTCGAAATCGGTGATCAAAGTTCGATAATCAAAAATATATAAGATCGATTATATCACGATTCAGTAATAATTACAACTAATTTTAATAAAACTACAACTTTGGCATTGCCGGTTTCGACCTTTTTGGATGAAAAAAAAGTAAAACTGAAGTCTCATAATCCTGTTTTCCTGGGCTACACAGTGAATATAACTTGTCTGGACGAAAACTTAGTATATATTCTCAAATTTGTGGTACAATATTGGCTACGTCCTAAAAAACAGCGTCAAACCGGACTAAACTGGTTCGTATAACAACTACAAGCTTCGTTGCAATTGTTGGAATAACTAATCGGATTTTCCAGTTTCCCATTTGAATCAAAAATCCCGTAAAATGGGCTATTTCCGCAGGGCAAGTATAAAACAGCTGGAATGTACAAGACTAGTACCAACAATGAAGTTACAACAGTTGCAATCATTAATTTAGTTCCATTCCATTTCCACAGTTTAATTGGAATCATTGGTAACAGCACTCCAATTAAACCCCCGAATGCACAAATACCTTCACACAGAGTTTTAAAAAAAATGGGCCAGGGGGTACCGGTGGGTTGTTGGGCGATTTGACAAGAAGGATGATTTCTGAGCAAAATTTGATTTTTTACGGAAAATGCGGAAATTTCGATTATTGATCAAAAACCCTATCCCGCCGGAGTTTCACGATAATTTTATGAGAAAATGTTATCACAAGACCAAAATCTAATAGAACTACTAGTTATGTTAATTGTGGCCACTAGGGGCGATATTAGTACAAAGTAAGCTTTAAAAGGGTGCGCAAATTGTTTTCAAAAAAGCCGCTTTTTCCGTGGCACTTTTTCCGTGTTGAAATTTCTTGAAAATTTTTGTGAAATCCCTAGGAATTTTTTTTACTCCTGAGCACGCAAAATTGTTTTAAAGTTGACTATAGTACCCCTTTTACCGAACTATTTTTAACTCTGCCTCCGCAAAGACCCGCCAATCCGGCACTTATTGAATATTGTTCTTGAATATATTTCATTCCGTATCCCATTAGAGTAGCAACCAGGAACATGTCACAGAATGCGCCAATTGTTGTAAATATCCAAACTGGGTTTGAAACAAGGACGCCGTTTTTATCGGAAGTACCCACTTTTTACCACTTTTTTGGGAATATGGTAATTTTTTGTTCAGGAAACTTATATTTACTTTGTAACCCAGGAAACCAGGATTGTCAGAAAATTATTCATTTTTAATTTTTTTTTACAAAAAAGTTCGAAATCGACAATGCAAAAGTTGGATTTATTCGAATTAGTTGTAATTATTCATGAATCGTTATATAATAAAGTTTATATATTTTTGATTATCAAACTTTGATTTCGACCTTTTTAGATGAAAAAATTAAAACAATTTTCTGATTATGCTGGTTTACTGGGTTACAAAGTGAATATAATTTTCCTGGCCGAAAAATTACCATGTTTCCAAATTTGTGGTACTAAAGTGGGTACGTCCTATAAAAAACGGCGTCAATTCTTCTTACTCGGATGAGTTTACTGGTGGTTGTAATAGTGGAGTAAATGGTGCTGGTCTTATCCCGTTCCCGTTTTATATCCGCCGATCCAGGAATCTGATCCGGAAATCCAAAAAGCAAAATGAATAATAATATTCCAACAATCGCATCCGCAAAGAATGGTAACCACCAAGCACCAATCCAGTTATCATCATCTGGCTCCAAATGGATGTTATTCTGGTTTTTTAAATCGACCCAGGAACCCAGCGAAATAGCGGATCCAAAAATACCAATTAAAGGTCCAACACAAGCAGCAACATTCATCAGAGCGCAGTTTATTGCTCCTTGGTCTGGAGTACTTTGAGCACAGTTTAAAATACATTTTGCATTATTGGACATTACGAAGTCAGCGAACCAAGAATTTTTCGGAAATGGTTGGCTCTCGTCCCCATTTTTTTGTGTACCTGTGGAAAAGTCTGGTGCCTGGAAAACCCTGACCTTGAGTATTTTATCAAGCATTTTTCCAAATCAAATACTTTTTTTTGTTCAAAATTTTTTTTCAAAAACCCAAAATCCAAATTGGTTGAATTCTGCATTTGATCAAATACTAGAGTCTCTATTTTGTCGAAAAGTTGAAACCGAAATGTGGCCAAACTATCGATATTTTGGTCAAGAAAAGATTATCGATTTTTTTAAATGTGGCTTTGGTCTTCGACTGCTGAAAATGCAATAGTCCAAATAGGCACCATTGCAATGCCCATAATAATTCCGGCTGTTCCGAACATTGGTAACCATCCACTTTCGTCCGATTCCATAAAATATGTCCGAATCGGACTTTTGTTACAAATGGTACTATTATGACCAGCAGGCTCTACATTTACGTTTGGCGTCGCAAAATGTGGAATTACATAGACGCCGTTTTTTATTGGACATTCCCACTTTTGTACCACAAATTTGAGAATATGCTATTTTTCGGTCATAAAACTTATATTCACTTTGTAGCCCAGGAAACCAGGATTATCAGAAAATTATTCATTTTTAATTTTTTTCATCAAAAAAGCTCGAAATCGACGATGCAAAAGCCTTATTTTTATTGGAATTAATAATTAGTAGTCACGATTCACTACTAATTATTAATTCCAATAAAAATAAGGCTTTTGCATATAATCAAGCATATATATTTTTCATTATCGAACTTTCATCGCCGATTTCGACCTTTTTTGATGAAAAAATTAAAAATAAATAATTTTCTTATCATGCTGGTTTTCTGGGCTAGAGAGGGAATATAAGTTTCCTGCCAAAAGTAACCATATTCTGAAGTTTGAGTTATAAAAGTGGGTACGTCCCATAAAAAACGGCGTCATAAAAAACAAGCGAGGTACAAATTAAAACTCCGCAACATCCAATTATTCTCCCAAAATTTCGTCCAGTTGGTAAAAACAGTAAAATCAGACCAGTAATCAAATAGCCAATATCATAGCCGGTTAAAATAAATCCGGATTGAGTTGAAGATAAACTAAAACGCTTTTCGATTGTAGAAATTGAAACTCACTTTAAAGCTCAAATATTGACGCCGTTTTTTAAGTTTGGATTTTCGGCTGTGCAGGATAGCGACCATTAGTTTTCTGTATAATTTTTATATTTCATGATGATCTAAAAATTATACAGAAAACTAATGGCCGCTATCCTGCACATCTTTTTAAAAAAAAGTGTAATTTTAAGGCTTTTTCGAGATTGATTTTACTTAGAATTTCTATTGAACTTTAGTTAATTGATTGTTGTCACCTGTTATAATAAGTGACAAAGATCGTGAAAACTAATACATAGTGCCTACCCCTAATTGTTACAAAAAAATGAAAAAAAAGGCGTAACAATTAGGAGATATTTTGGGTTAGGTCGTATTTTTTCGAAAATGTATTCAAAAATCGCAAAAAGTTAACCCCTGGCCGCTCTCCTGTACAGAACGCCGCCATTGATTTTGAGGTCAAAAATGATGTTTTATTTTTGACCTTGACCTATAAGAGCTCCACTAACGGACAAGCCATAAATTCCAACAAATATTGACAAGAAAAAGGTCAAAGAACCAACAGAATTTAGACATTGTAACCATTTCGGATAAATTTTACAGATTCTTAAAAAATCTTTTATTTCGTGACCTTTTATATAAGTTAGATAAAACCTAAGCCCTCTTAGTATAAAAGTTTTTTCTAACCTAAATAGTGTTTTTTTAATTAGGATATTTTTAACAAAAATTGGCTGCCCAAGCTAAGTGTGCGCTACAATAATATAAGTTAGATTTTTAGTAGTCAGATATGTTTGGGAAAAATTGATTTATATTTATTGTGTTTTTAAATTAACACACAATTTTTATATTGGTAGACGCGGTTTGACGCAGTTTTATATAACTTATATAAAAGGTCATGTGTTTCTGTGGGAGTTAACTGACCCGTATGGTCCTTCCTTTCTCGCTCCAAAATCGTTTTCGATTTCATTTTTTACATTCTCTGAAGACATTTTAAAAGTTTGATCTTTTTCAATCAAACAATATTCAAATAGTCAAATATTTGAATCTGCATTTTTTCGTCATTAATTCTACATTTTGGTCATAAATGGTATACTGCCTTACATACGCAAATTTTTCTCAAAATTATATATTTTTGAGCAAAACCCAAATTTTTGTAGAAAATGCACTGATTTTACAGTCGAACTAAATATATTTTAAGAAAAATTTCTAGACAAAATAAATTATTGTTTATTTATCTGATGACATAAAATTTTTTAGTTTTCTGGATGGCGAGAACTTCCAGTGAGTCAGAAATTGACGCCCTTGTCAGTGATGTAGATCAAATTATTATAATTATTAATTTTATTTGGATTACGGGTTTAGAAATTCGCAAAGGCACCATTTTTAGGGGGGTCTTTCGTACCAAAAGTTATTGTAAAAAAGTTCGTTGAAAAAATAAGCTTCACATTTTAAATCGTAAAAATTGGAGAGCATTCGAGTTTTTTCACTGACTGACGATTCGTCAGTGAGGAAATTGGCTTTTTAAAGCACGCTAGGAATTCCGAAATTTAAAAATTGCTAAATTGACAATATTAGTTATACCAATTAAACAATTAAGGCGTTTAAACATCACCAAATAATATCAATAAAAAACGAATGTTCAACGTCCCCCCTTAAACAGATTTCGAAATTCCTACGCTTTAAAATGATATGATTTTTCAAAAGTTGGCCTCTAAATTAATTTTCACGAAATATGGAGAAAATTCATCACGATTTTTAGCGTTGCCGCTTTTTCAGCGGAACGTAAAAACTAGTCTTCTTAGGCCGTTGTAATTTTAAATAAATCCGTTTGCCAGAATAGTTTTATTTTATTTTTATTTGGATGTCAGTTTATTTTCGCGAGATGGTTTTATCATTTGATTTGGGATATTTCTGGCGAATATAATAGACAATCATTTACGACTACTTTACGAAAATTAGGTAACAAAACTTTCTATTAAAAAAATTTCTTCCGAAAAATTTGCGGTCAGAAAAATAGAAAGTAGACCAAAAAATTGAGTTTTGTCCAAAAATTATTTTTTTTGTTCGACAAAAACTAGATTATTCATCAAAAATTAATTTTTGTCAAAGAATATAGTTTTCGCCGAAACTTCGATTTTTCGCCAAAAATTTGATTTTTCGCCAAAAATTTGATTTTTCACCAAAAATTTGATTTTTCGCCAAAAATTTAATTCTTCGGCAGAAATTCGAGTTTTTAACGACAAATTTTAATTTTTGACCGATTTTCTTTATTCATTTAGATATTGGCGGAAGTGGTGATTGGTCACGTGTTGTCCCACGGGTTATTGAACGACCCTTGGTCAGACGACTCTGAAAAATAAAAGTTTCTAGAATTTAAAATTATTTTATATAAATAAGATGTTTACGATAATATTTCAGTTTGTTTCCCGGTATGATAACTTCTTAACAAAGGTAACAATTGTTTTTGACATATTTTTTTCGCATAAAAGTTTAAAAAGTTTAGTAGGTTTTTTGTCAATTATTTCCGCATATTTTTGGGGATATTTTTTTACATCTAATTATTTTTACACCGAAAATTTTGTCTTCAAAGAACCTTTTTTAGTCTAACTTTTTTACACGATTTTTTTCCTTTTTTTAGACTATTTTTTTGCTTTTTTTACACTAATTTTTTCTTTTTTTACACCATTTTTTTTCAAAAAAATGGTTTTCGAAATTTTAAACTTTGGTGTAAAATTTTATACAGCAATTTTTTACACCAAATTTTGAAATTTCGAAAAATTAAAATTTTTTTGTGTAAAAAAAGAGACCACAAACATTTTTGTCTATTTTACTGTCTGAAATTTTTTCGTCTAAAAATATTATTCTTAGTGTAATTATGCTGTTAGTATCGATTTCCTCCAGTAATGAAACATTCCAACTTGGCGCTATTGATGAGTTTCCTGCCCAATTCTGGATTGATGCATTAACGGCGCTCACGCAAAGCGTTCTGATTGGTTTAGCCCTGTTGATTGCAATGACGCCGTTTTTAGGATGTACAGAACTTTGGGACCAAATTTTAGAAAATCGAAAAATTTTGTGCTAAAAAAATTTCGTGTTAAAAAATTAAAAAAAATGGGTTAAAATGGGTTGAAAATTTTCATGTTAAAAAAAACTCAAACAAAATTGTGTTAAAAAAATTCATGTTAAAAATAATCGCCCCAGAACGTCCGCTCAGTTTTCCGGCCGTGGGTTACAAAAATATAATGGCCCGACCACTTATTTAGGAAAATTATTGAAAAAAATATTAGACATTGAAATTCTGAAATTTATATATTACCATCTTGTCACTATTAATTTCACCAATTAAACAATTAAGACTTTACACAACTGCATTTGATATAAAATAACCTCCGTAATATGGAGTCCTCCATGTATGGCCAATAGAATTTTGTACCCCAAAGTGAGGGGGTATTATTTTTTAACACGAAATTTTTTTAACACAATTTTTTTGAGTTTTTTTTTAATTTTTAACTCATTTTTTGGGGTTTTTAACACGAAATTTTTAGATTTGGAAATATGGTCCCAAAGTTCTGTACACCCTAAAAACGGCGTCAATGTTATTTCAAAATCATCTCGATCTGACGTACGATCATGTAAAATGGTTTATAATTATTACAAGTAACGCGCTGATTATGTTTTACAAATTTTTCTACAAATAAAATTTATATAAAACTCCAAAAAAGGAGCCCAAAAATAGATTTTTTGCATATATGAAATCTGCATAAACTGTAGATGTTTTAAGCGGGTTTAGCTGGACGTTCAAAAATAAAATGAAAAAGGCGAATATAAATATTATTTCTTGTTTGTTTTTTGTCGCCCTTTTCTTCCTTCAAAATCGGCAAATTAAAAAAAATCTGCTTCTTTTTGGGACATGGCCTTATCTTTTTGATTATTGTAAAAATGGTCTCTTAGATGTCACACTTTGATTCAGAACTCAAAAATGGTCAAAAAATCGTATATTTTTTAAAACATTTCTTTAAAAATATGAGATTTTTCTTTTAAAATAAAATTACCATTTTATGGAAAAATCCGAATTTACGAATTTTTTTTTAATTTTCACTTAATTTTCACAAATTTATATTTTTTATTAATTAAAACATTTTCATCGTTTTGTGAAATTTTCAGTTTTTTTTTGTTTCAAAATATCTTACTATTTCCTATTTTTGAGATAGATTTTGTTTAAATATAAAAAAATATCCGTTAATTATCCTTTTGATTATCGCCTATAATCTTATTCGGCAGGGGACCATTGTCTGTCAGACAAATCGAGATCGGAGATATTAGTCAACTATTTTTAAGCAAAAAAAACTGTTTTTCTGTACCGCCGAAAGTAGCGTCATCAAAGATTTATATTTTATAGACGCCGTTTTTGTAATTAGGTCCAAACGTTTGAAAGTTTGCAAACTTTTGTGCGATTATACGGTTCTGGGTGACAGAAAAATTTACGTAAAATAGGTCTTATTTTGAAACTTAAAGATGTAAAAATCGGCTCATCATTTTTTTTAGAAAATTAGTGAAAAAAAAATGTAAAAAATCTATCTTGAAAATTCGATGTTTAATTGATATCAATTAGTTTGAAAACTTTATTTTTTAATCGGGAACTTGGTAATCTTAGAAATTCAAGGCCGATAAAAAAAACTTTCAACAATTTCCGAAAACAAAAATTATTTTTACATCCTTAAGCGTCAGAATGAGCCCTAACATTTTATTCGTATAATTTTACAGAAGTTTGGACCCAATTCAAAAAAGGGTCCTAACAATAATTATACGTAAAATCCGGAATATTAAGTAATTTTAATTCTTTAATGTATAAAAATATTTAAAAAAAATCATAATTTTCAAAAAGAAAAATCAAAATTTTAAGTTCCAGTTTTGACAAATTGTTTGATGTCCTGCAAAAAGAAGAACATAAGAAACAAAAAGTTGGATGAGAATTTACATCGTTTATGTAAAATAATTTTAGTTCTATATTTTTTCTTACTTTTTGTAGCTATAATTAAAAAAATTGGTACAATACGAATTTTTCAAAAAAAAAAGTTGCAAAAAAAATGTGTTGAAAAAGAATTCAGGCTTGAAGCGAATTACCGTCAATCAAACGAGGTAAATTGCGGTTTTGAGCAGAAAAAAAAGTAAAAAGAATGTTTCGAACGAAAAAAAAACGCAAAAAAATAAAATAATAAATTGTTCGAAAATGATAGGTGTCCGTCGGCGGGGGTAATTGGAAAAAATAAAAAAGGGTTGAAAATGATCCTTCAAACCAAATCTCCAGCTGGACACGGAATGCCACTTTTGGCAACCTAATAATGACAAAATGAAAATTTTGCAGAACGACACTTTTGTCAAATTTTTGACCAAAATTATTTTTTTCTAACGATAGTGGGTAATGAGGTAGTTTTTTTTTTTAAATTGGGTCCAAACTTCTGTAAGATTATTTTTAGGTAAAATAAGGCTTATTTTGAATCTTAGAGATGTAAAAAGCTGCTCATCATTTTTTTTCTCGAAAATTTTTGGAAAAAAAATGCGAAAAATCGGCCTAGAAAATTCGTTGATTGATATCAATATCGGAACAGCTTAAAAACCTTATTTTACATTATAAAATTACTTAAAGTAATTTGGCAATTTTAGAAATTCAAGGTCGATTTCAAAAATTAATATTTTCAAAATTTACGAATAAAAATGATGAGCAGATTTTTACATTACTAAGCTTCAAAATTAGCCAAGTGTTTCCAAAATATTATTTGTTCACTTTAAAACAAAATATTGAATAATTTGAAAATTCGTATTTTGAAAACTCATATTTTGAAAATGCTTGGAAAAGCATTTTGTATAAACTCCACAATGTGTTTCTTTTAAAAATAATTTAACTAATTTTGAACAAAGCCCGCTTTAATCTATTCAAAATAATGCGGGATTTTGCAGGTTTGAATTCGGCGGGATATTTGAAATCAAGATAACTCCCAGTTAGATACAGGATGCGCACTCGGGCACGCAGCTGGCCAATGAGCACGTGCGACATTTTCGACAAAATATAAGACAGATATTTTTTCCGGAAATCGACAAAAAAATAAAATGCCAGCCAAAGATAAACGCGCCCTTTTCACTGCGGAAGATAAAAAAATTTTGTCGAAATTTTTCGACAAAAATCCGTATCCCACTCCCGACGAAAAAGAAGAGCTCAGCGAAAGAATTGGAAAATCAGCTGGAAAAGTTAATAATTGGTTTAAAAACGAGCGAGCAAGAAAAAATATTTGTAACAAGAAAAATTCAAAATCATTCATAAAGTTGCAAAGCGTCAAAGCGGAAATTCAAGGTAATTTTTAATAGAATAAAAATGGAAATAAGAATTAGAACACAAATAAAAATACCAACAAAAAAAAAGGAAAAATTGAAAAAAATCCAAAAGATCTGGCGAAATTAAAAAAAAATCTCAAACGCTTCAAAGGCAAATTCGCAACAAAAAAAATCATTCGTAAAAAATCAAGATTACCAAAAAATAAAAATTCTTTTAGACTCCGACGATGCTGAAAAAACCGTTGACGATGATCTCGAAGTGAGCAACACAACGTTTGAAATTTCAGGTAAGATTGTCCCATTTTCATTTTTTTTGAGATTTTTTTTTAATTTTCCGAGTTTTCAAAATTAAAACTTTAGGTCACAATTTTGAAATCCAACAAGCGGCAACATCTACGCCATTACATTCCGCCGAACTAATGTTTCCAATGTCTGCATTAACAGTACCAGCAACACCTGATCCAGCTGGAATGCTTGCCTTACCACCTGCAAATTCACCGGCGCGCTCGTAAGTTAATTAGTGAAATTAGTAAATTTTAATTAGTGAAATTAGTAAATTTTAATTAGTGAAATTAGTAAAAATATTTAAAACTAGAATGACGCCGTTTTTAGGAAGGGTCCACTTTTGTACCACAAATTTGAGAATATCGTAATTTTCGGTCAGGAAACATATATTCACCTTGTAGCCCAGGAAACTAGGATTATCCGAACATTATTCATTTTTAATTTCTTTCACCAAAAAGGGCCAAATCGACAAAAATTGTATTTTTATTGGAATTAGTTGTAATTATTAATGAATCGTGATATAATCAACCTTATAATTTTTGAGTATCGAACTTTGATCGCCGATTTCGACTTTTTTTTATGAAAAAATTTAAAAAATAAAATAATTTTCTGAAAATCCTTTCCTGGGCTACAAAGGGAATATAAGTTTTCTGACCGAAAAATTACCAAATTTGTGATACAAAAGTGGGTACGTCCTATGAAAAATCTATGAAAAATCTTAATTACAATTTGTATAAATAATATTTCAGCTACCGGTGCAGTAATGACATTCTGGAAGCGCAGATTAAAGAAATGGAAAGAAATTCGAATGATGA
>Ga0208946_1000155_pt1 | contig 13836 bp, 8 predicted proteins | sample AOAMet2_C49A8_80_2_FD_188075 | JGI IMG/M metagenome (GOLD analysis project Ga0208946, IMG submission 188075) | Ammonia-oxidizing marine microbial communities from Monterey Bay, California, USA - C0912_C49A8_80 (SPAdes) | ecosystem: Environmental > Aquatic > Marine > Intertidal zone | place...
ATTTGGTCAAAAATCTAAAATTTGGTCAAAAATTTAAAATTTGGTCAAAAATCTAAAATTTGGTCAAAAATTTAAAATTTGGTCAAAAATCTAAAATTTTGTCAAAAATCGAAATATTGATCAGAAATTCACAAAAAATTTGGTCAAAATCTAAAATTTCGTCAAAAAACTAAAATTTGGTCAAAAATCGAAATATTGATCAGAAATTGGCAAAAAATTTGGTCAAAATCTAAAATTTGGTTAAAAAACGAAATATTGATCCGAAATTGACAAAAAAAATTGGTCAACATTTGATCAAAATAAATTTTCTTACATCGAAATTTTGTCAAAAATCGAAATTTAATCCCAATAAATTATACTAGGGCTAGACAATGAAGCCGAATAGCAACGCGGTCTCCGGTGACTGGTCTGGAGGTACCACGTGGTTCGACCAAGAATTGGCAGGTGGCACTTTGGAATGTTGTGACATCAGTTTGAATTGTCATGCTTGTTAAAAAAAACTCGAGCGTTCGAGTTTAATTATTTAAAATAAAAACTTTTTAAAGCAATGTTGGTTATTTGATTGTTTAAATTTCACCAAAAATATAAAAAAATAGGATAGATGCCGTTTTTTAGTTTGCACGAACTTCTGTACACGATAGCATCATGAAGCCCATGAAATTTTTTTAACTTCTAGAAGGAATATGTTTCAAAAAAAGTGTCCCGGGAATTTAATTTTAAGGCTTTTTCGAGGTTGATTTTAATTAGAATTTCTAATGTACTTCAGTTAATTGATTGCTGCTACCTGTTATAATAAACGACAAAAATTCACCAAAATTAACATATTTCAACTTTGAGGTTTTTTTTCGATGTTTGAAAATATTTTTTCGAAAAGTGGTCCTTCTCTGAGTTAAAAAAAATCATGGGCTTTATGATGATCTAAAAATTATATGAAGCAAAAATTAACCCCTGGCCGCTATGGATACCGAAGTTCGGCCAAACTAAAAAACGATCTCAATGTGATCACTGGAAATGGGTACATAAGGGCCCTAAATAGATTGTCCATAAATAAATTTGGAAGAATTTTTTGGGTACAAAATGAACTGGGACATAACGGGTGGGTACATAACTGGTGTATTGAAAAATAAAATTAGCGATGGATCTAAATTTAAGGGGAAGCACGAGTTAAATGGGTGGCGTTAAAATATTTTTGCATTATTGTTCTTATATCAAAACATTATGTATTTATGGTCAATTATATACCACCTATACAAATGGGAAATTATATGCCTTTTCTTAATGATATATGCCATTATAGCTAAAAATGTAACACCAGCTTGAATCGAACAAAATACCAAAACCAAATACATTATATCACTAAATTGAAAAAAGATGTGGTATATTAATGTATCGCAAAAAAAATAAAAAAATTTTGGTCAAAACCTCGATAATTGAAATTTCAGAACGTCAGAGGAAATTACAATGCTATCGAGTGCTTATTTTTTTATAATTATATTAATATACTATTTGCCATTTTTTGCCAAATTCAAAAATACTTCTTCAAATGTAGAGTATTTTGGAAGAATTATTCGAGAAAGTATTCCGGTGCGCGGTATCCGTATGCCTGGTTCGAGCATCAAAACATATTTTAAATGAAAATGTTTTTTATAAACAATTTGGTATAAGATATACCTTCGGGTAACTATTTTTCACGTTTTCCAGTATTGCTGACCGTACACGGTATACGCTATATTACATTTGTCAGAAATACTGGAAAATGTGAAAAAGGGTCTCTGCAGCCCAGAAAAACCCATTTTCCCAAAAAACCAACACACGACTGATGCGTTCGTATGTGAAACGGGACAGACTATCTGTGTCCCATAAATTCTGACCCAGAATTCCCGTTTTAAATAGGTCATATTTTCATAATTTTCCAGGTATCGGTGCCACATGGATTTTTTAGAAATTTTGCTTTTTGCATTTTTAGATGACGTAGATTCAATTAAGAAACTATAATCATGCGGCGCAAATTAATCCTAAATTCCAGTACAGTATTTATTTTTACCTGGAATATTTTTGCCTCAATTAATTTGCATTCTATTGCGATTTTCTATTTAATTCACTGGCGTTTTCTGAAGCGGCTTCAGTGAAGCCCCAGTAAAGTTGAATTTTATTTCTGTCTCGAAATTCGAAAGTTACTCATTATTTGCGACCAAATAGCTTTTTTTTCGATTTTACTAAAATACATCGTATCACAATTTGGTGACATTTTGGGGGACACCCTAAGTTACACCCTAATATTTTGATTTGCGACCAAATTAAGTTTTATCCGATAGAAGGGACGCCATTTTAGGATGTCTTTTGTTTCTGTACAGGATTTCTAGTACTGGGATTGATTTTAATTAGAATTTCTATTGAACAGTTAATTTAGGGGGCGGTCTAAATCGTATCCCTTTTTTAGATATTTAGCTGCTACTACTAAAATTAAAACTAAAAAAATATTTTCCTAATTGTTGAGCGCCTTATTTTGGCACATAATCGTGTTTTTGAAATTTATATTTGGGACAGGGCCTTATACCTAAATTGAAGGTGGTTCTGTATTTTGTATAAGGGGTGATTCTCTTGTCGACACTGCGCCAAGCATGGATAAAGCGTATCTAGGTTTACCGCCAGCGAACAATTGGAGCTCATTCTCAGAGAATGATTCTCGGTTTTTTCCGATTTTTTTTTTAACTTTTTTTTTTTTGATTTTTTTATGTGAAAACTTTGAAATAATATTGAGCTAGAAATCGGATTGGAAATAAAAGAAATAACATTTGTTAAGATCGTAGTTACGGAAACAATGTGGCGAATAATAGGGACAATGGTTAGACTTAAAATTTGAATATAAAATTTGCTTATATTGAGTTAAAAAATCTTTGTTGAGTTTTGAAATTCGCGAAAAATCCATAATTGTCGAAAACATTTTTCCAGCAAATATCTGCACCAAATTTAAAGTTTTGTTGGAAAAATTAATTTGTATTAGATTTTTTTTCGAATAAACTGATTAATCAAAAATCAAACGCAAATCGGAAATTTTATCACAAATCGAAATTCCGGCAAAAATCGTTTTGATCAAAAATAATTTTGAAAATTTGCTGTTAAAAATTCAATTTTTGCCAAAAATCGTTTAAATAAAAATAATTTCGAAAATTTTGTGTTAAAAATTCATTTTTCCCAAAAATAAAAATTCTTCAGAATTCTGGCAAAAATGTCTGGTAAAAAATCAAATTATAATAAAAATTGAAATCGTTTAAGTAAAAATAATTTTGCAATTTTGTTGTTAAAAATTAAATTTTTAGCAAAAATCAAATTTCTGGCAAAAATCGTTTTGGTCAAAATAGTTTTTAAATTTTTCTGTTAAAAATTCAATTTTTACCAAAAATCGAACTTCACGCAAAAATCGCTTTGAATAAAAATAAATTTGGGAATTTTAGAAATAAAATTTTTACCAACAATCAAAATGTTCTTAGAATAGAAAATAAGGGCTACAAAATAGTTTTATGTCAAAAAAATTGAAATTTCTGTGAAAAATATAACTTTTCGTCAAAAAATTGACAAAGAATTTTATTTCAATTTTGGCTAGATTTTGCATTTTGTCTTAAATTTGCAGCTTTAAATTTATTGTCTAATAAAATTTTTATTTTTCGTTATCCAAATGTGAAAAAGAAACGTGCGTGGGCATGGTCAATGGATCGTAACATTATTTCCACCGCGCAAAGGAGCGCGCGTCCGGAATTATATGATTTTAGAAAGTTTTGAATATAATTTCTAAATATAATATTTTTGTGAAAAAAATTAACTTAATTTTGTACCAAAATGGAAAAACCAAATTATAAATATCATCATAAATTACAAAAATTGTCCGAGATAAAAAATTTGTTTAAAGTTTTTTGTCAACAATTTGTGTTCAATTTTTTTTCATAATTTTGTCCCAATTTTTTGTTCAAATTTTGTCAAAATTCTGTCCAAGGTTTTTGTTCAAATTCTGTCCAAATTTTTTGTTCAAATTTTGTCAAAATTTTAGTCTATGTTTCTGTTCAAATTCTGTCCAAATTTTTTGTTCAAATTTTGTCAAAATTTTAGTCTATGTTTCTATTCAAATTTTATCTAAATTCTTTGTTCAAATTTTCTCAGATTTTTTTGTTCAAATTTTGCTCAAATTTCGCCAAATTTTGTTGTTCAATTTTGTCTAATTTCTTTGTTCAACGTTTTTGTTCAAATTTTGTCAACATTTTGTCCAAATTTTTTGTTCAAATTTTGTCTAAATTTTTTCTCCAAATTTTGTTCAAATTTTGTCCAAAATTTTTGTTCAAATTTTGTCAAATTTTTGTTCAAATTTTGTCAAAATTTTGTCCAAAATTTCTGTTCAAATTTTGTCAAAAATTTGTCGAAATTTTTGTTCAAATTTTGTACGAAATTATATTTTTGCCCAAATACTATTGTTTTAGCATTTTTAAGCGCTTTCTAATAAATCTTTTTCGTTTGTTTGCTTTTCTGCGGTCGCTCCTTAATATTTTTTACTGTTTTGTAAATTATCTTTCGACCAAACAAAAGGAGCGACGTAGAGTCTTACTCATCGAGAAATATTATTTTAAAGAAATCATATTTTCCTTTCGAAGAGATACTAAATAGAAAAAAATAAATAAAATATACTTTTTTTAAAAATGAAATTTTTTGCAAGCTTTTTTGGGCTTGTTTTTGCCAATGTAAATATTGAAAACGTTATTGAGAGGGAACACAAGGTGACTATCAAATTACTTGGAAATATTGAAGGATTAGAAAAAACGGCGAACAAAGCAAATCCCGAGGCTTTTAGGAAAAGAGTTAAAAAAATTTTTCAAATTTTGCGAGAAATTTTTGAGAGGACATTCTTTCCGACAAAATTTTTTGACAGCAATTGCTAGCAATATATTTTACGGCAATATTTTTTGAAATCAAAAAACTATTTTATGCCAATTTTTTTTTCAAGATTTTTTTTTTGAAAATTGGCGTAATTTTTTTTTTTAATAATGCACATTTATTTACGCCAAAAAGTTTTTTTACGCTTATTATCAAACAAAATTGGGTCATATTTGGTCTAAAAATTGACATTTCTATTTTAAAAAACAATGCCGAAAATTAAAATGCTGGTGGCCGGTAATACACCAGCAGCTGGCTGAAAATAAAAATTAAAACCATGGCCAAAATGGATATTTTTTTTAATATGTTTGGTTAAAAAGTTTGCCGCTAAATTATTTTTTCACACGACGAGCTTCATATCATTTTATGGCGTAGGAATTTAGAAATTGGCGTAGTCTTTTTTCAAATATATTTCAAGTCACAAATATTTTTAAGGGGACCCTGTAAGTTGTTTTTTATTGATATTAATTGGACATGATTCACATCTTAATTGTTTAATTAGTATAACTAATATTGAAAATCGAATCATTTTTCAATTTCATTATCCCAAGGTTTATTTAAAAGACAATTTCATCAATAGTGGTAAAAACTCGAATACTTTATGTGAAAAAATAATTTAGGCCCTAAATTTTAGGAGGCAAACTTTTCAAAAGTTCGGATTCGGGACCCTAAAAATGGATTCGGTCAGCCAATAATTGATTTTTTGCCAAGAAAAATTGTTGGAACTCAAACTAAGTTCGGCATTTCAACTCGCTGACAAAAACAACGACGGTTTTGTCACATTGGACGAGCTCGTAAATCGTCAAAATTTTGACGAATCGGTTTTAAATTACGCATTTTTCCATTTTTTGACAGGCTCAAAATCTGACCGAAATGGAATTGTCAATGTGTTCGAAAATCAATGGTCCAAATTTGGATTTCAAAATTTAGATTTTAACCAATTTTCGCTATTCTGGTCGGCGACGCAAATAGCGAAGGTAAATGCATGGTATTTCTCTTTCGGTAGGGACCGTAAAATTGCTGAATTTTTTGTCGAACATTTTCAGAGAAAAGTAACAAAAAGTTGAAAAAATTATAAAAATAAATATATAAATGACGCCATTTTTGGAGGGCCGGAAATTTTGTACAAAATTTGGTCCGACTATTTTTTCAAACGACGAGCTGCAATGTTTGGTTCAAATCTTAATTGGTGAAAATCTTAATTAGGTATATATCATTTTAGATCATAATTTAGAAATCCGCGAGCATTCGAGTTTATCCAAGTATTGAACACAAATATTCTTAAGGAAACCTTTTTATTGATATTAGTTTGATGTAATTAAAAACCTTAATTGTTTAATTGATATATTAATAGTGACAAGTTTTAAATTTCATAATTTCAAGATCGATTTAAAAGACATTTTTTGACAATAATTTAAAAAACTAGAATGTTCGCATATTTCTAAATTACTATGCCTTAAAATGATATAAAGTTGGTCGTTTGAAAAAATGAGTTGAACAAAAAAAGTTTCGGTTCTCCTAAGGAGATTAACACTAAAAGTGTTTAACAAATATTTTTTGTATTTTTAACACTATTTTTTAACACCGATTATTGAATTTTTTAACACTGCAAATTTTTAACACACTTGTTTTGAATTTTAACGCTAATATTTTAACACATTTTTTTTTACTTTTTAACCCAAACTTTTTTAACACATAATGTTTGCATTTCTTAACACTAAAATTATAATAATAGAACATAATTATCTTCTTTTTTTTACAAATTGTTAAAAAAAATCAAGAAAATTAAAAATCACTAAAAAATTTTAACACAATTTGTTTAAAATGTGGTCCCCTAAAAAAATCAGTCAATTTTCTCTACTTTTGGGGACAATTTTGCGGTCTCATTTTCAGACGAAAATAAAAATGGTAAAATGGAAGAAGACGAAATGGTCGCAGCGATGAAATTTCGATCCGGCTTTCCGGGTCGATTCGATATTTCTGCGATCGAATTTGACGCCGTTTTTTATAGGTGGGTCAGTACTTTGCGCCACAAATACGGTAGTAAGATCATTCTTGGGACAAGCAATCTTGTGCTCTTTGGTAGCCCAGAAACCCATAATTTTCAGAAAAATAATAGTTTTTCATTTTTTTACCAAAAAATCTCGCGAGCCAAGCCAAAAATATACAAGCTTTTTAGACCAACTAATTAACTACGTTTCATTGTTAATTCAAATGAATTCCAAAAAAAATGAAAAACTATTATTTTTCTGAAAATAATGGGTCGAAAAATGATTTTACTGATTAAAAATGATTTGTGGCGCAAAGTACTGACCCACCTATAAAAACGGCGTCTTTGATGAAATTTGGACCGAATTGGATCGAGATGGAGATTTGGCAACCGCCACCAGGACCGAACTATTTACTGTTCAATTAATGGAAACGTCTCGAGCTATAAAAATCGCACTTGACAAAATATCGAACGAAAAAACTGAATTATAATTTGTTTGTCAACGACCCATTTGTCAACGCCTAAACATACATATTCTATTACATCTTTTTAGACAAATTTTTAGACAATTTTTTACACGAATTTTAAATGACGTTTTAGACATATTTTAGACATATTTGAAAATGACTTTTTAGACTAATTATAGACAGATTTTAAGACGAACTTTTAGACAAATTTTATACATCTTAGACACATATTTTTTGACAGATTTTAGACATATTTTATGGCAAATTTTTAAACAAATTTTGTTAGATTTTAGGCAAAAAGCCATTTTTTGTTCGCCAAAAACAAAATTTCTTAAAATTAACATTTTTCAAACGATAATTTTTTGATCAAAAACCAAAGTGGAATTAAGTGGAAAAAACGTACCTGAATTGATTATCGAAATTTTGGAAAAAAATTAAATTTGGATTAAAAATTAAAAGTTTGGAAATAGATTTTTAATCCAAAAACCATACATATTACTTTTTAGTTTATATTTTAGTTTGTGCAATATATGACGCGTGCCTATTTTTTGTAGAAATCGTAACCAGTGGGTCCCCATGGCTACAACTTTTAGCCTACAAGCCAGGCAAATCCACATTTGCTCTTTAATTTTTTTGTTGAAATTTCTAATTGGTTGAAATTTTCAAAATGGATACTCACTGGTTAAAGTATATTTCTGTTTAGTCTATTTATCCAAATTCAATTTTGTTATAGATTTAGAACAATAAAATATCAAAAAACTTAATTGATTTATTGTGACAAAATTGTTAGAAGCCAAATTTTTAGATCGTTTTTTTACAATGTTCCAGATTTCTGTACAAAAATTGGCCCCTCAATGATTTTAATCGTATTTTTTTTAATCGTAACTTCTAGTGATTTTTACCTGAAATATTTTTACCACTTAATTTGGACTCTATTTTCTATTTAATTCACTGGACTTTTCTGAGGCCACAATAAAGTTCTCGAAATTCGAAATCTAGTCATTACAAAATGGTGATCTGATATATAATATATCATATATTGAAATAAGAAATCGAAAAGGTGGCAAATAATGACTAGATTTAGAATTTCGAGAACTTTATTGTGGCTTCAGAAAAGTTCAGTGAATTAAATAGAAAATAGAGTCCAAATTAACTTGTAAAAATATTTCAAAAATCACTGGAAATTACGATTAATTTGCGCAAAATGAGTATTTTTCCTAGTAGTGGCATTCACGGCATATAAAATCATTGAGGGTCAGTTTATGTACAGAAATCTGGAACATTCTAAAAAAACGATGTAAAAATTTGGCCCCTAAATTATTTTTTACCCCAAATTTCCAAATTCCTAAGCTTTAAAATAATATGACGCTCGAATTTTTGTAATAATTTAGAAAAAAATTAGTTCAAAAAAATTGATAAAAATTTTATCTAAATTGACACATCCATTGGATCGTCACCCAACATATTTTTTCGGATTTTAAACATGTTCTTGTTCAAATCTTGTAAGCCGGAAATTTGTTTGTTCTTTTTTGAACAAAAATTAAATCTTTTTCAAAATCCGACTAAAATCACAAAAAACGTCGAAAAAAATAGTTATATCATTTAAAAGCCTAGGAATGAAAAATTTGCAAGAATTCGTTTTTTTGTATAATAATTTATTAAAGTAGCGAGAAAAAATTCTAAAACAATTCTATAAACATGGATATTTGTATTCCCGTTTTTCATCAATAATAAAAAAAATCGAATGCTTGCTGATTTCTAAAGTCCTATCGTCGTTTGCAAAAATCATTTAGGGGGTCAAAGTTTGTACAAGTATCGGCCTTTCTAAAAAACGGCGTAAATATCAATTAATGAGTTTTCAAAATTTTTATATTTTTGACCAGAATTTCTTTTTTTTTCTCACAATTAAATTATTTGATTTTTCTCCTTAATTTATATCTGATGTTTGTTTATTTACATTTTTTACAAAAAATCGAAATTTTGAAAAAAATAAAGCAAAGAAAAGATCGACATTTGGCATTGAAATTTAAAAAAAATCCAGGAATTTCAACACGAGCTATATAAAATACGTGCCTACCATCAGATTATCTGATGCGGTAATTACGATAAAAGCCGAAGAATTTTCGAGTTTAGTAGTGTTTTTAGTTGACAATTTTCGAAAATTCCCCAAAAAATCTAATTCAGAATCGGTCCGAAGAATTTTAGAGTTTAGTAGTGAATTTCAGATAGTTACGTTTTCAGATTTTTTGGGGAATTTTCGAAAATTGTCAACTAAAAACACTACTAAACTCGAAAATTCTTCGGCTTTTTATCGTGTGGTAGGCACTGTATCAAAATAAAGGAAAGAAAAAATCGAAAAAGTAAACTGATTTATTAATGATTTCAAAAATTGTTGTTCTTGTAGAGTACCAAAATCTTGAAGTCGGACTTCTGTATACTTTATAATTATCACTAGCGAATAGGCCGGAGCTGAAACGCAACAATAGCAACAAAAATTTTTGTGGCAACATTTTTTTGGCTCTTTTGTTTACTTTTTTCAAAATGCTATAGCAATCAATTGTCATGCATAGCACTCTAGCGCGCTTGCGAGCGCTATAACTATGTCGCCTTCGACATGTAAAATTTGATATAAATGAGCGGAAAAATAAAAAAAATCATTATTTTGTTGAATAGCAACAAAAAAAACGTAACATGAAAATTTATTTTTTATTACTTGGTGGTGCCGCGATTGCCTCGCCTACAAACGACCGGCTCATTACTGATGAAAGCAAATGCTGTGAGCGACTTAAGGTAAGAATCTTATAATAACATTTTACTTTTACTGCATAATGGTTGAGGAAAAAGTCAATACAGGTCCGGACACAATTTCGATCAGTCGTTTTAGTATCAAAATGATCGCCGTGACACTAAGCAAATGCAATTAGAAGTCCTATATCGAAAATCATGCTAAATCGCGAAAACGACCCTTTTTTGCATATCTGGTAATACATTTTTTGTGACCTAAATAACATTTTTTTCTTTACAGAGTGAAATCAAACATATCATAGGTTCCCAGATTTTTCGTGATTTATCATCAATTAGTTGCGTCACACGGGTCATTTTGATACTAATTTTTTTCGATTTCGCGAAATTTTCTCCGGTCCTGTATATTGACTTTTTCCTCGGCCAATATTAATTATAATATAGGTTGTTACACGTGGTTACTATAAGTATAATAAATGTAAAAATTGTTCTGCCATTTGTGATAAGAGCCTTATCCACGAAGGCCGATGGTTTTACGAGTGTCACAATTTTACAGGCGACTGGGCGGAAGTTAGTGACATATCAATTGTATGGCGCGGTGGTAACCATTGGGGCGTGGTGATGAATACTTCTGCCAAAAAATGGATCGATACAAATGGATATGCTGGTACAGACGCCGTTTTTTAGAAGACATCACAGTTCTGTACAAAATTTGATCAATTAAATGATTTTTTCTGCACGGCGATCTTCATATCACTTGAAAGCATAGGAATGTAAAAATCTGCGAGCATTTGATTTTTTCAATTATTGAACAAAATATGTTTAATGGGATATTGAACATTTCATTTTTTAATTGATATTAGGTGGATATGTTTAAAACCTTCATTGTTCTATTGATTTAGTTAAAAGTGCCAAATTATTAACTTGGAAACTGATTTCGGAACCAACTTTCATTTAAAAGACAATTTTGTACATAATTAAAGAACTCGAATGCTTGCAGATTACTAAATCCCCACGGTTTAAAATAATATAAAGGTCGTCGTTTGAAAAAAATATTTAGGGGTTCAGATTTTGTACAGAATTTTGGTTCATTCTAAAAAACGGCGTCACAGCTATTGATTTGCAGTATACCAGTTCGGATAGTGTTTGTATCGATCATGATGCAACATACAATGACCAATCTAGACTACAAAATCTCATGATGCGTGGATCGCTCGAGTGCTTAGATGAACCAGATTGGGTTTTCCGATATGATAGTTTTATTGGTTTTTCATATGCCTAATTTAAAATATATAATTTCAATTTCACTTCATGTAGTAAAAAATGTTATAGTCAGAAATCCGGTTCGATTAAAATTGAAATTATTTGTGAAAATTCGGTTCGGGGGTTAAATTTCATGTCCACCAGAACACCCTAGTCCAGCTACTACGAGCTCCACTATTACTACAACTACAAAAAGTACTACAATTGAACCATGCGATGAAGCCGCCGCTTACGATATGCTTGTCGGTCCAGGCTAGAGTTGTAAACATGGCTCAAAATTTTGAGTCTTTTTTTTTCAATTTTGGGATTTTCAAAATTGTATCGATTTTTTTGGGATTTTCAACAAAATAATTTCTTTCAACAAAATAATTCTTGTATACGCAAGTTTACAACTCTGATCCAGGCGCACTGACATGTGAAACTAAAGACAACAAAAAAGGTTACCGGAAGATTTGTACCGTAAAATGTAATGACGGCAAAACGCGAAAAGGACCAAAAACAACAAGATGCAAGAATTACGATAACCGAGGAGGAACTGCGTACAAATACTGGCATACAACTAAGAAACAGACAAAAATCAACTGTAATTAATTTTTTTTCAAACTCTTACAAACTTTTTACATTTTTAATTAATAAATATTAATAATACACATTCTTAAAATTTTTAAATGACATAGACGACGTTTTTTCGAAGTGTATACAAAAATTTGAAATGATTATTTCAAACAACGAGCTTGATATCATTTTAACGTGTTGGAATTTAAAAATCTGCAAGCATTCGAGTTTTCTAATTATTGACGAAATTACCTTTTAACGCAATTGTAGTTCCGAAATTTAAAAATTAGTAACAGTGACCAATAGATTTTTAAAGTAATATCAATAAAAGCATAACTTTTAATGTCCCATTAAACATACTCAAAATTGATACCCAAAAATACCCAAACTATCGGGCATTGCCTCTCAATAAGTTCTAGGGCATGATTGATTTTGGGTGCAAGGTTGATTTTGGCCGATTTTCTTTGCGTTCTAAAGTTGCGGTGCATTAAATAAAAAGTTCTATTTTCAGAAAAATAAATAAATTTGATATTTTATTGTTGTTCCTCACCCTGGAGATAGCGACCTATTATGTAGGCTTATTTCTGGCAATTTACAGAAAAAAATATTAATTTTTTTTATGTTTTCGAACTCGACAAAGTTCGGGAACCAACATTTTTGCAAGCTTATCACACTTATTTAGTCCAATTAATTCACTAATTTATTTGTTTTTGTTCAAATGGAGTATTTTCTGAGAAAGCTGATTTTGACATTTTGGACTATATTTTGAACACAGCATTAATATATGCAGTTTAATATATATTTTTGATAATTGGCGCATAAATATTAGAACGGCCCTTAAAATACTTCAAGTACAGTGTCAGTAAGATGCCGGTTTTTACTGTGAATTCATTTATAAGAGAATGTATATTGGAACCAATAATAATTTAAACTGTAATTTTAGAACACAAAATCGAAATGAGAAGCATATTTGTTGCTCTTTTTACAGGCACTAGAGGAATTACTCGAATTCGAAATGTCAAATAAAGGGAATAATAGTATTACCATTTTTGAAAACTGAAATTCTATAATTTTCCAAATCGAGAAATTACTCCATTGCCATTAGATCCCTTTATGACGCCCGATATCCGAAAAGGATCGTTAGTAATATGGATGGTAAAAGCGACTTCATCTTTACTATTTATTGGTAAGCTATTTACACGCCGTTTTTTTATAAAGCGCCATTTTTTGTAAAATTATTATATTTTCAGTAACGAAAAATGGTTACAGATTATTTTACTGGTGTTGGTAAGGAACACCTAGTAGTGCGCCGTTTTTAATTGGGTCCAAACTTCTGTAAGATTATGCGGTTCTGGGTCCAAAAACATTTTAGGGATAGTAGGGCTTATTTTGAGGGATAGTAGGGCTTATTTTGAACCTTAGGGATCTAAAAATCAGTTCATCATTTTTTTTCGAAAATTATTGAAAAAAAATATTTAAATCGGTCCTGAATTTCTAAAATTACCAATTAAACAACTAAGTTTTTTTAAACTGGCCCAGAGTGGACCAGGTCCGGTTGATCTCAATTAAACATCGAATGTTCACGGTCGCTTTTTGTTCAGCCGGAAAACCTTCTTGTTCCGGTGCTACTGTGTAAAATTAATGTCCATTTTTTGTAACCAAAACATAGCATAATCTATCATCAGAACCAAAACATATTGACGACCTTTATGGCGGCCGGTTTTATGGCCGAAAGGGAGACTCGAGTTCCTCGGGCGGGAGCGATACTGAGGAGGACGAGGACGACGGAGCTGAACACGGGTTCTAAAACTATGTCGAACTGCAAAGTACCATTTTTTCATCAAAAACACATAACGAACCAAATATTTTTGGAATCCACAGAAAAAATCATGAAGATCT
>Ga0208946_1000156_pt1 | contig 13831 bp, 12 predicted proteins | sample AOAMet2_C49A8_80_2_FD_188075 | JGI IMG/M metagenome (GOLD analysis project Ga0208946, IMG submission 188075) | Ammonia-oxidizing marine microbial communities from Monterey Bay, California, USA - C0912_C49A8_80 (SPAdes) | ecosystem: Environmental > Aquatic > Marine > Intertidal zone | place...
GGACGTTACTTTTGAAGATATAAATGTACAATATATGACAGAGTTACCCAGTCTGAAATTCTTTGACACCGCCGAACGCAACTCACTCTTAGTAATAGATGATTTATGGTCTGAAGCTTGTGATAGTGCTGACATTGTGAAATGTTTCAAGGTAAGATCTCTGACCTTAAACCATTTACTATAAATAAGTAGGTATATTCGCGCAAGAAAGATATATCGGTGATTATTGTCAGCCAATCATACTTTAGTGGTGGTGCAGCTGGACGCGAAATACGAAACAACTGGTAATAACAGCTCTTTTATGTTTTTATATTACGTTATTTTTAGTTGTATGGCAGTTATGTTTAATAACCATGGAGATCGGGAGTTGAACCAACGTATTCTGAGAAAATTGGGGTACAGTGAATACTACAAAGCTATATCAAAAGATTTTCACACATCTAATCGCCATTATGTTGTTGTAAACATGTCGGCAGATGTCGAACACACGAACCTGCGTCTCTGTACAAACCTCTTCAATGAATTGTCACCATTTGTTGTGTTTTATTAACACGGTTAGTTTAATTTCAAACGTTTTAGAATGTCCAAGAAATTTGTCCTAATCCCTCTCAGGACGTTTACAGACATTTGTTCCCAAACAAAACGTAGCGGTGACACCATCACAGGTGTTTTGAAAAACTGTTCTCCAGATGAAACTAAGAAGCGAGAGAAAAAGACCAGCAGGAGGTAACTTTTACTATATTATAAATACATACTAAGGAAAATCTAGTAACGACACGGAGCAAAAAGCAAAAAAACGACGTGCGCCACCCAAGAAACGTCCAAAAAAGGAAATTGAATCAAACGACGAATCGACTGCAACCAGCGGAAGTGACGACTCGTCAGTCGAAGGATCCACAGAATGAATTAAAAGATATCTACCTTGACCCAAAAAATCCGGCTTCATATAGTAGTAATGTAAAAGCTTTTATGCAACAACATGCCAGCATTTCGGTTCATAAAAGACGAATTCGTAACTTTACTCGTCGAAAAATAATAGTTCCAGGGCCTTTTCATTCCATATCATGCGATTTAATCGACTACACAATGTATGGTGCACAAAATAGTGGCTACAAATATATTTTATGTGTTATTGATATGTTCTCGCGATATTCATACGTCAAACCGTTGAAAAATAAAACAGCTGAATTGGTTGCTGAAAAGCTTGATGAGATAATCAAATCAATGCAGTTTGTCCCGAAATTCTTTACCAGTGATAAAGGTAGCCTACACCATATAATATATATATATAATTGTGATTTAGGTGGCGAATTTGATCTACGAAATGTTTTCATTCATGAGATATTGATTGAAAAGTATCACATGGTCGTTTATTATACAACTGGGCCAAAGAAAAATTCTATGGTGGAACGATTTAATCGCACAATTAAGGAGCGCATTGAAAGATATTTCACGGAACACCACAGCGTTCGCTGGGTTGACATTGTTGAAGACTTCTCAAAAAATATTAACCATACAGTTAACCGATCAATAGGCATTCGACCGTCGGAAGTTACGTTTGAAAATGCCGGAAAGATATGGAGAAAATTATATCCAAATCAAAGCCTTGACGTTAGCTGTAATCAAATTAAAGTAGGCGACAGGGTCCGCACGGCAATACCAAAGAACATATTTTCAAAGGGTTATCATCAATCGTGGACGGATGAAATATATACTGTAGCACGTATAGAGAAATCTATGGGCATTTGCTTGTACATTCTGAAAAATAACGAAGACGTTCTAATTCCAAACAAGTTCTATCTTTCAGAACTAAACTTTGTGAGTCGGAATGTTTCTTAGTCAAGGGTTTACAATTTTACAGTTAGACTGTAATTAAATAACATTACGAAAACCCTAGTAAAGATTATCATCATCATCTGAAGTCTTTTACACACGACAAAACGGAAACCATATTACCTTTGTTTGGAGCACACCGGTGAATTTTTGCGGTTACACTCACATGGCACTTACGGACATTCGAATTTACCCAAATAAATTGGTCAATGACACTTTATCACATGTATCATGTAACTTGATACAAACGAGTGTTACCAACCCCAACGGCAGAATTTGGTCACAGCCATCTCATGAAAATTTAATTACAATAAAGGGTGAGTCATAATGAGTCATCAACCTACGCTCTTACTATATAAGGAATTCAGAATTTCACGAATTGGACAGAATAATAACTGACGAGATTGCATTTTATGTTACAAATATAGACCTTGCAAAAGATATTGAGGTTGAAATAACAATTGAGTTAGTAAATGACATCTCGGCGAAAATATAAGAGAAAAGTTTGTGGCGTACGTTATGTTCCACTCAAAACGATGGGTGGAGGGAAACGTGCCAAAAAACAAAAGAAAAAGCGAAAAACGACAAAGTCTAAGAGAAATTGAGAAATATCTGCGTAACTCGATTACCTATATGGGAGCTGTTTTCGTAAAATCTTTTAAAAAATTACTCGTCAAGGCCGAGAAATATAGCTTAATCGTCTACTGTGACTTTCATTGGTTTTGTGTATATAGTACTAAAAAATCATTTGAGATTTTTGATCCACTTGGTTTTCTTCAAAAATCGAAATGTATCACCAACAAATTTTTCACATTTTTAAAATCACATACATCAGGGAAAACGCTTTTTTGTAATCCAAAGATTCAAAGCGATTCTTCAAAGCTGTGTGGTTTTTATTCCGTGTTTTATATTTATATGCGAGAATTGGGCCATTCATTTTCTACCATTTTATCCATGTTTTCTAAAAACTTTCGTAAGAATGACCAAGTAATTAAACGTTATATTAAAAAACTAAAGTCTAGAATTTAGGGAACACAATTTTAAACATTAAAACATATATATGTTAAACCATTTTAGCGTAAAACATCTGTGCTAAAAATTGTGTTAAAATTTAATAAATGTCGTAAAAAATCTTTTATAACTTTAATTGATGTATAGAATGAACGGTTATATTCGTGATCGTACTTATGATGACGCCCATAAAGTGGTTGATTATGCACCAACGTTTAACACATCGATGAAGCTTGAATTCAATATTTTGGTAATTTGAAATTTCTACTTTTTGATATTTTTCACATTCATATTTTTAGCCTGATAAGCGATACCTCAATTTAAGCGAAACGCTTTTGAAGTTTGCAGTTGAAATACCGATTGAAATGGCGCCCGGTAAGATTGGTAGTAATGAGGCTAAACAAATAATTACTTTTTAGATAATTTTATGGGGTCAAACATGTTTGAAAATTTGGAGATTTATATCAACCACGAGCTCGGTAAGTTATAAAACTATTTTCTATTATTTACTTTTTACTATAGTTACGACGAAAAGTAGCGATTCAGACTATTTTACCACGGACATGGTATTTCTCAGAGACGGTTTTGATGAGACATATGTGAATTCATGCATGAGCATCGCTGGGATTTTTGGTGATCACAATATGGATGCAGATGAATTTTCTGCGCCATTAACTGGTCCACTGTACCTGGACAAAAGACGAAAAATTGCTGAAAAAGTGACACGTGACGGGAAGGATTTTTATAGGTACAATATAATATCAACAATTAATCACGGACTTGCTCGTCAGGACAAGCCACTTCCAGCTGGTATACCAATCCAGCTCAGCTTTGCAAGAGCCGATGCAAAGAAAAGTCTGTTGCAGGTAGCCGATAAGGATGAGGATGGAAATGTATTTGAGTACAAAAACAAAACAGTACCTATACTTGATCCAATCCTGAGCTGTTACTTTGTTGAGAGTAAGAAGGCTGATGAACTCTACGCTAAAGCTAAGTTGTATGATGTTAATGTGAATTTTATGGATTATGGCCTACGACGAGAACTGTTGATGAACGATATAGCTGAGCATAATTTAAAAATCTTTGAAGGTATAATTTTTGATAAGATTTTTATAATTATCATATTCATAGGTCCGCTGCCATCAGCTATAATATTCGGACTGATCGAACCCGATGTGTTCAATGGTGACTTTGGAAAATCAGCATTAAAATTTCAACGTCATGGACTCGACTATTTCGAACTAAAGGTCGACAGTCAACCAGTGGTAAACCACCCGCTAAAAATGAAAGGTGGAAATGCTGTTGAATTCTTCTGCAATTACTTAAAAAACACAAATCGTTTTTATAATATGTTTTCAAATGGTAGCGTAGCTTATGAAGATTTTGTAAAGTCAAACTTTCTTTTGTACACAAATTTGAAACAAGATGGTTATACCCATGGACAACTGACTTTAAAATTACAATTTGAAAAAACGCTACCAAATAAACTTTTTTGTGTTTTTATACCGATATTTGAAAAACAAATTGTATTCGACGCTTATCTTAACCCTCAAGTACAGAGTTAATAAACTACTAAACGAAAGCTCAGACTTTTTAATTTGCCATGCAATTTGACACACGCTTCACATGTTAAAAAATGATTTTATTTGTTCACAATATTCCACAACTTTCGGACCATCCCAAGGCTTCCCGGGTAAATTAATTCCCGAGGAGCTTTGTGATGGTCAGATAGTTGTCGAACACTGTGAACAGAATAATACAGTAATACGGTCACGGATACGATTATAGAAATCGATATATTTTTTGTCTATCCAATGCCAATTAAAATCAACGGACAGTTGAGCGTAAAAATATATTGACTTGTATAATCGGAACATTTGTGACCGTAACGGATTAGAGCATTTTTTCACAGAGCTTTGAGGCTAAATCATAATGATATTGAACCGAAAATTTTGGTAAACTTTTTCTGCTTCAATGAAATTATAGATTTTACCGACAAAGGAAAATTCGTCTTCGAAAATCATATTGACAACGGCGATTTACGGTTTTGGCAGATGTTTTCGGTTTCGTTTGCTGCCAATCACACTTTAAAATATTTTAAAACATTTTAATTTTGAAAAATTTTGGATGAAAAACTTTGGTCGAAAATATTGGTCGAAAAATTTTGGTTGAAAACTTTGGTCGAAAATTTTGATTGAAAATTTTGATGGAAATGGTTAAAATATTTACTTTGTCTGGTCAATTCCTGAACGTCGAAGTGAATCGGTTTTCTTTTTCTCCTCAGCTTCCTTTTCGGCTTCTTTTCGTTCGATTTCCTTCTTTTCGGCTTCTTTTCGTTCAGCTTCCTCCTTTACAATCTCCTTTTTCCGTTCCTCTGCTGCGACTTTAATTTCGGCCAATTTTCGAGCAATGACGTCCTGCAAGGTTGGAGGACCTAAGATGATAGTTAAAAAAGCAAATAAACGGTAACAAGTCTAAAATTACCTCGCGATGGACGAGCACTTTCGGTTGACTCATCATGTTTTTGGGCCATTGTGGATGCTGCAGGGCTTGGAACACCAATGGCTTAAATATATATTTACAAATTCCGATTTATAAAATTTATATCCCGAGTTATAGAATTTAGACAATTGTAAGACATTAGAGAAAATCTCGTATGATATCTTGTACGAGATTTTTTTGTATCTCGTACGAGATCTCATACCATCAATAATATAAATTACCGGTTATCGTATTAACGGTACTTTCGTTAACTGGGATCAAATGCATTTCTTCCTCATCAACAATTGGTACTAACGGGTTGTTTCGCCGAACATATACACCAGCCTTAATAAACATATAAAGTATAATATCGACTATATTATATACCCTACCCGAACACCAAAAATGGTACCACGCACGTATAACTGGATATTACAACCCAGTTGAGCAATATTGAACGTAATTGAAACTGCAATAATGATATACAATGCCATATCCAAGTCACAGAAATCAGATGTCGCCGGGGTTGTGTACGATTCCGTAGTAGTCGGTGCAAAGTATCCTTCACATTCTAGGGTGATCCGTTTAAAAAAGGGCCACAATATACGGAAAATTACCTTCAAAGCTGGGAAAACCGTTTTGCATCCAATTGAAGCAAACTTTGTCAATAGCATTTCCAACTCGAGCAATGGGACGGGCTGTTGGAACATGTAGAAAGTGTATACACTCTAACATGATGGTTAATGTTCCTAAAAGTTTCTAAATTTCATACCTTCAACCGAGTAAAAACCCATGTCCAAAAAGGAATCAGTACAATCGGAAACACTCTCATGAACCAATCCAGCAGCTGAAGCTATCAACATAACCTTGAACATTGTCTCTAAACGAATTTAGAATAAAATCCCCAAAAAATTAAATTTTACAGTAATTCTCGAAAAATTAGCGTAAAAAAATCGATACAACGCCGGTGAGTGCAAATGTGTGTTTGAGCGGAATGAACGCCGCCGAGCACAACGCCGGTGAGCTATCAAAATGTCTATAAAATGTCGCCGTATCACTGTCTAAACCATCCAGATTCATCTTGAACGGAGGAGAAAATGAGGAAATTGATAAGAAATGTCTGAGAATTTTTTCAGTAAAATTTACGTTTTTCTTTCTTATCGGTAAAAAAGTTTACCAAATAGTTTTCCATCAAAGTCGGCCCTAGTCGGTAGTGTTATGGGTATGTTTTTGGAATGTACCAATGTGACGCTGGAAAATGGACAGTGGATGATGAATGTAGCCATGGGTGGAACAAATGGTAATTTTCAATATTTTTTTCGTATTTTGAGTATTTTTAAGGGGTATTATGGTTTGAAATTTCGGCTGGAGACCGAAAAAATCTCCCCGATTTGCAGGGATTAACACCGGGATCAATTTTATTTGCGCAACCGGTCGAGGTGACGGGCATTGAGAGCTGCTCAATGGTTTCGGATTCGAAACGGTAATTTTTAACTTTTTTTGTCGATATAAAACTTTTAAAAGTCATATATACATTTGGGAACACAACCCGTATGAAGCATCCCGATTCTCGGATACGGGCAAACTTCGGGCATCGGCATCCCGAAGTGTTGTTCCATATGGATTGGCCAAGGATTTCAATTTTCCAGTAGACCGTGTTGAACGCCTTTTAAATTTGGTGAAATGGCCGTTCTTACTAAACTACACACGGCAAATTCTGCGTCTCAAAAAGACGCCTGTCATTACAGTCGTGAATAACCAAAATGGTATTAGTTCCCTTTTTGGTCGAACACAAAAATAATTATTTTTTAGATGCTCCTGATGATGCAGATGACAAAGCGACTGCTGAGAAAGTCAGAGTTTATATACAGTCTTAACGATACGCGTATTTTTTACACCTATCTTTAAGATAATTTTTGATAAAAACTCTAAACAGTAATTGTCATAAGCGATGATGACGAGGATAGCGGGAACGAAAGCATTGGCAGTGAGGACAGCAAACGATCAGTAGACTCGGAGCCCACACAATCTGATCTCGACTTCATAGACGACCGAGATGAATATAAAGATCACAGTACCATGTGCCAATGCAAGTACTGCCGACCAGTTTGTGTGAAGAAAAGACGACGCATCATCGAATCCTCCGATTCAGAATAATCCCTTTGTTCTGCGTTAAATGTTAAATGTTCCGTGTTAATAAATGTTTTTTTATAAATATTTTGTTTCTTTATTTTCATTCGACAATTCTGTTCACAATAGGAAAATTCTCACGTACAGAAATTTGTATAAAAAGGAGAGGACTAGGTTGGTCCCAAGTTGTTTTATAATTTAAATTCGGACCTAGGTTGGTCCGAATACGGCGTAAATATGTTCCGAAATATCTGTAGTTCTTTGGTTATGTTCGGTTTATTGATCAATATCAAGGTTAAACAGTAATTTTATTTCAAATAATTCTGTAATTATGATGGAATTTTTCGTACAAACATCCACATGCATACTAATTTCTTAATTTGGACGTTGGAGCTGATCAGTGAACTCTTTTCGTCAAATGGTGATCGTACAAGATGATGGCATTCGAGAACGGTTCCTGGATCGATATTTTGCATTTCGGTAATTAGTTCGTGTGCATCTTCCCTATTTTCGATGATATACTTTTCGTTGCAATGTGTTGGAATGCTTGGAAAAATGACACATTCATCCTCGCGAGTATCACTGGAAGCTGTTGCCAGGAAATCAATGTAGATTTTGAATCTTGGGCTTAGACTGAAAACCACTTCTAAAGATAAAAATTAAATTATGTTGCCGTATTTTTGGTTACCTTCAATGACATCTGCCGGATCAGTTCCATTGAGCGTAACATTTAGATAGAATGAGGCCGGTCTTTCTAGAGGCTTTAGCTGAAGATATGTGTTTGTGTAGTATTCCACATTTTTTCGAAGATGCTGGTGAAGAACCAAATTTTCTAGGCCACCGATTTTTGGCGGAATGGCCATTTTTTCTGCATATTTTGTAATGTTTTCGATTTCAAAGTCAAGCATTTTAGGTCCATAATTATATTTACTCATGTTCTAAAATGTAACTAAAGATAACACCATATTATAGCTGATGTGTTTTACAGCGAACATAGGTGTCATCAACGTAAAGCTTTGTATAAGGTGTACTTAACACCCTCTTGTTGATTTTCTTTAAGACTACGCTCGATTCCTTTTTATCGTACTGCAACGTGGGTATAGTTCTTCGAACCTGGTACTCATCATCGTATAAACATCGTCGAAAATGTTCAATACCCATATCCAGGGAACTTGGCGCACCTTTCATGGAGCTACACAAATGTGATAACGTGTAATATTTTTAAATATTACCGTTTAAAGTCGTTATTATCTCCCAGAAAGTAGCATTTTGGTGACAAGGCAACGAATCCACCACATGTGGTTTCTTTTTCTACGTATTATAATTTATTTACTACAATATAATTAATATACTTATCTTCAATAATCCTGGAATTTTACATTTGGCGTGTTTTGAAAACCATTTTTCCTTGACAGCAGGCCAGTCATTTTTTCTGTTTTTCTTGACCACATCGTCCAATTCCAAGGTTGTCATTGCTAACATGATGCTATCCGTATCTACCATTAAATTAGTATGATAGCGAAAAGATACCAACTTACCCATGTAAAGAACACGGAATGTATCGGTACGTAAGTTAATACGAAGGTCGTTGATAAACTTTTGTACATGTAATTTAGCATGACTTAATATAAAAAATGCGGCGGCAACCGGTTTATCATCTATAATTTTCTTCTTTCGCTTTGTAATTTCGTATGCGTTTGCAACTCCGTTTATATACAACGGTTGCATGTCCTTCAATAAATTCGAATTTAATGCCCGCGTTAATTTGTTCTCGTGACAAAAACTTTTATTGACATGTTTCGTTAGGTTCATGCCAAGACGCCCGTAACAGCTATCAATTACGATTAAGTTGGCAATACAAAATCATACTTTTACCTATTGCCCACCAGTTTGTACAGTACTTGCAATGCATCATCCCCATCTTTCGCTGCTTTAATCCGTTTTTCAGTGACTAAAAATAATTTATATCGTAAAAATTGATATTTTACTCACTTAATTCTATAAATTTCTTCAGGGGTTGAGCTCGTTGATATTCGATACAATAATGTATATTGGTCACTTGTAGTCCAAGCTCCAAATAGTATTTCAACATATCGGTTGTAATCAAATAATTTTTGGCTTCATAAACTACTGTCAGTTGAGGGTTTGTTGGTAATTTTACGCCATACGCTTTGCAACGATCGATTGTTGTTGTACTAAGCATATCTTCTGTGACGGAGATCTTGTTAAAAATTGGAGCAAAGTTTATGTCGTCAAAGTCGTCTTGCAACCAGCTAGGTGTTGTTATGTCAAGTTCAATTAGGCCAAATAATCGATCTTTTCGAACAGCCGATAATATCATATCCGTTGAAACTTCTTTTGTGTAATAAAATTGAGAATACGGAGAGCTAAGACGGTCTGGTTTTTTCCATTGACATCCACGTATAAGTATAAGCTCGCCCAATGATTTCAGATGACTGATTTTTTTATTGTCATCATCCAAGTTAGTGCGTACTGGTACTGTCTTGCAAAGCGAACATTCATGGAATCTGCATCCAAAGTATTCTAGAAAATATTTCTTTCGATCAGTTTCGACATATCCATCAGCGCTATAATTTGTGCCAGGAATCTTGTACTCACCAGTGATTGCACTGAGCATTTGGTAATATGTACCGTCAGATTTTTGAAAACGTTTATCGTAACTCATGTGATTGATCCAGTCCATTGCGTCATGTGACCACCCATTTGCCTCGGCAGTTATTGTGGATGTGAAAGTACCGTTTTTATTTTTTTCGTAGTAAAATGGTATCCCACAGGGTAGATTTTGTTTCATGGAATAGGCATACAACGCATTGAAGTCGTAGCTAACTATTCGTTTGTATTTGTCGCCATTTGCAGCCTTATACACCGAATTAACATAGTTTCCAATTAACTTTATTTCTGCATGTCGATGAAAAATGATTGTCGGTCCACCCTGTAATTTTTCGCGAATGCGAGTATTTAAAAATCCATATTTGTCATTGAAGCTGAACATTTTGGGGGATGTTTTATCGTATTTCCCCCACATGATAGATTCACTCACACCCGGTAGACTGAGTCTGTCCAGAATTGTCGCACCAAAAAAAGTTTCAAACAACCGGATAAATTTTGACATTGCCTCCATAAGTAAATCACAATCCAGAAGGTTGTACCAAGATAAGTAATCAACAAAATTTTTGAATTGACCCGTTGATATTGCCTCGGTATAAAATTTTTCTTGTTCCAGATATATTAGCGGTGATATATTGAAATAATCGTAAATTTCCATCTTTTGTTCCTCTGACAGAACGTCCAGGTAAGGTTTTTTCAAATACTCTTCTGGAAATGATTTTGGTTGAAAATCAAATCGCTTAAAAAGGTCGGCTACCGTATGAAGATCGCTGTCAGTTGTCAGAATTTGACCAAGCTCTTCGGTGAAAATCTGGTGTTTCTTGTAAAGAGTGGAATAAAAATCAGAATATTTTGGCCATAATATTTGTTGGCGCATTTCATCTATACTTTGGAATTTTTCATATGGGAAAATGCTTTTAACCATTTGCAATTTGAATATATTGGCAAAATTTGCAAGCGATATTGGCCCCGTGTAATTATTACAATCACGGAATGACAACATTTCAACCTTGAGCTCGAAATATGATGATCCCTTTTTTATGGGTTTAACTTTTTCCGCTCCAACAGCTTCAATAAGATATGTCATCATACATGGCAAATCGTATTTTGCCGAATTTAGCCCAATAATTTTCAATCTTGTAATTGATTTCAGATAATAAAATCTATCACATATTTTCTTCTTTTCGCTTACGGACAAGCATTTTAATCGCTTACGCAATTTATATTCTGCCATTGCTTGTTTTATATTTCTCGGTAACCTCTCGTAATGCCGTCGTTGAAGTTCCTTCATTTTGTCGACAAATACACTCAGTAAATCGACGCCACCCTTACGCGTCATATCTTCGCGTAAAATGACACCTCTATAATCACCAAAGCTCGCCCGGTAGCCAATACTAATTATTTGTTGTGTTCCAATGATAGTAGAAAATCCAACAGATCGACCACTGCTTGTATCATTGACAGATTCTATGTCAAACGCAACGAACCGGCGATGAGAATCGTCATTAGGGTCAATTATTCCCTCGGAAATCAAGTCAGCTCTAATATTCCCTTGGGTACCAAACGATTTTTGAACGAATTCGAACTTTGTCTCGTTTGAACATGTTTTTTCGTGACGGACTAGATTAGATTTCTTCTTTGCACGATATATTTCACATTTACTACATATCAGCCGTAGGACATATGATGGATCAAGAACAACCTGTACATAATCGAACATATGGACGTAATTTCTGTCAATCTGTTCAGTTGTCAGAAAAAAGTGTGAACTGTCAGTATACCAACTAGAGTATATCGCAACTGCAGGCTGTTTGGTACGAGCTGGTTTATACCAAAAGTTGAATCCAAACTTAAACATTCGATGAAATTTGTCTTCATCTCGAAACCTTACTTTGTCATCACCCCATAGTTCCCGAAAGTCGTCTTCAGTATATTTTGTATTCCGGGCGAAATTTATAGCATCTACCAAGGAATACGCTTGTTTAACTTTCTTTTTTATGTTGTTATAAATTTGGATTTCTAAATCAGCTTCGTCAGTGACGAGTGTTAAATCAGTCAAGAGGTAGTCATTGGGTTCGTTGAAATATTTTGCAATGACATTCATAGTATGTTCATGTGCGTTTTCTGTTTGGTAAACAACAACCGGTTTAGCACGTGTCGTTGGTTTATCAATAATAACAATCTTATACTTGAAATCATGAGCAATCTTGTTTAACGATTCAACATTTATAATGGGGTATTTAGTCTTTAATTTATTGAACACCGAAATATCATTTCGTTTTGCTGTTAACGCTTTGGATTCGTTTTTTATTTTGTTCTTTTTTATACGTATATATTCACCAAACAATATAACACTGCGGATAAGATCATATTGTCGATCCTTTTGAGGGTCATGCTTCCAGGGTCCTAGCACGATTTTCATTTTACCAAAATCGAAAGTTTTCGTTGCTTATATACCCATATCTAGATGGCGCCAAAGGACTATACTCGAACCTGGTTCGAACGGTTTATATTTTTACGCGTGATTTATTTAACAGTGACAGTGAACATACGGTTACATAATTTATTTAAAAATTGCGACAGTTAACATATGGCTAATTAATTTTGAGGGAATCCATGGATTCTAACAGAGCTTGATCTTCGTTATTGGCAATTACGTCACTAAGGATCAATAACACGTTCTCCTTGGATTGTTGTTGTTCCAAATTCTTAATGGCATCATATATTCGACGAGCATGTAGGTGTCCACGAAACGCAAGTAGTGCACGGTTCAGTATTGTCAAAGCCGCTTGTTGAAACAGGAATGACTCACTTACTTTACCAGCACACATACGACGTACAAGACGCATTGTATACTTGCGTTCACGATACCGTTTGGACCTCATGTCTATAATAATGAAAGACATGTTTAATTACAACATTTATTTTTTTATTTTTTTCACTTTTTTACGACATATACCACACGGCATTTATTTAGAAAATTCAGCCACTGAAATCACGGTGAACACAGGATATGGATCATATCCATCAAACTGGAATTTTCCATCGGATTCACCCAGATCGACCCTTTTTCGACCATTTCGACCCATTTCGACAACGATAATAGAAAGCCGAAATGCTACCCGAAACCAATCTTCATCATCCGGATACATCCGAAGCACTTTTCTCTCACCGTCAATCTCTACTCCAATGTATAATCTATTATGCCACAACCTTCCACACGGCGCTTCGACAAGCTTGTAGGCAAAGACATTTTCCACAATTCCGCAAAAAGAGGTAGTAGCATCCATTTTTGCATCCATTTTTGAATAACACATTTTTTAAAAATTTTGGTAAAAAATATTTTATATAAACCCTGCAACAGATGGTCATCATAATTAGTCATGCGTAGCCAGTAACTAAGTCCAGAAACATATTGATTTCTGTAGCACCCCATTACTGTCATTTGAGATTAGTATTCATCGAAGTTAGTCCTAATATTTAATTAACTTATTGACGGCACAGCTGGACGCCGCGTAGGCATATTGTTGTGCGCTGCGCGCGTGCGGATATGTTATCTTACCATAAATAGCATATTTATCCAGCTATATCAAAACATTCTATTGATCCGAAAGCTCCACTGTATTGACATATTTATGACCGCGTTGGTCGGTACGGTTTAACAACACATCAAATGCCAAACAATGGAGGTTCAGAAGATTTGAATATTTCTATAGAAGTTGATAAGTATACCGTGAATGGTAAGATA
>Ga0208946_1000158_pt1 | contig 13717 bp, 10 predicted proteins | sample AOAMet2_C49A8_80_2_FD_188075 | JGI IMG/M metagenome (GOLD analysis project Ga0208946, IMG submission 188075) | Ammonia-oxidizing marine microbial communities from Monterey Bay, California, USA - C0912_C49A8_80 (SPAdes) | ecosystem: Environmental > Aquatic > Marine > Intertidal zone | place...
GTTTCGGTCGAAAATTGATTTTTTTTCGGCCGAAACTCCAAACTCCGGTCGCATTTTTCCAGGCCATCTTTTGACCTGTGTCACTACCCGAACCGGTTCAACGTCAGAACCTCCAACGCCATTTTCCAGCGCCAAATGCGCACTAACCAACAGACGCTCAGACTTAACTTTACGCTACTTTGTAGGAGAAGATGATGTTAACGGGTCAGCTGACGGCGTCGCCAGTGCTGGAGAATTGGATGCAGAGCTCAATGCTCAATGGTTTGCTCTAGTAGCTGAAGATGAAAGTTCGGATGATGATGATTTACCACCCGTTGCTATCGGGTATGGCGTGATTCCGGGTGGTTTTCCGGTTAGAGTTGTAACTCCGCCGCCGCCTGTACATCGCGTCACGATTGACCCGGCGCCCGCACCGTTGGGATTCGATGGTGGCGAACATATGGAAGCAGTTTGGCGGGAATCTTTGAGCGCCACGCAAAGTGGGTACCTGGATTTTCTTGAAAATCAAGCCGAAGAATTCTATCAAAACGGCTTCGACCGGCGCAAAGGTGGTGTAATCAGCGATCGAATAGCTGATGAAGTAACTCTAAATGCGCGCGGCAAAATGGTAAGTTTCGTAATACCTTTTTGTGGATCCTTTTAGGAAACTTTTTGTAAATCCAATAGTTCCGAATTCAGTTTGTCCTTTTAGATCCGCCGTGATGTAGCGCCTCAGCCGGTCGGTACCCGCTTTTGTGCAAATGTAGTCGCGCGGCCAAGTGGTGTTGCGCCGTTTGACCCGACTGTTGCTGGTCGTACGCAGCGCAATCCGGTGCAATCAACTGCTGGTGAACAAGGAGAACACGATCAAAACGTGTTTGAAGTGACGGTGGCGACTCTGGACATTGTTGGATTTGGTCCAACCCCCGACGCTGCTCATCGCGTGCAAATGTGGTTTGACCGGACCGATGTAATTGGTACCCGTACCGTCCGAGGTGTGCGATTGGAAGATGGTGTTGGACTTGATGGGTAAGTTTTTCGCGCCCTTTTCGTTTTTTCAGATTTGACCCCATTTTCTCTCTTTGAAATTTGACCCCTTTTCGCAATTTCGTGAAATATGACCCCTTTTTCGCCCAATTTGTTTGTAACATGATCTCCAATGAACCATTCTAGGTCGCCAACTGTTGTACCAAGTCTATTGGTCACCAACAACTCGGACGAATGTTGTGGGCAAAGCAAATTGCCTCTGGGTCGCCTGGTCGTACCGCCGCCGGTTATGCAAAAGGATCGGTCTACCCAAGTAGTACCCGGGGAACATCTCGATCTGCAAACTGGTGAGGTTCAGATGTGTTTGCGCGAGCAACTGGACAACCCCATACTCGACACCGGTTTGGACATGCGGCCCTTCAAGTTCAGTGCAACCTGTCGGGTGTTGGAAAATCTTCGTGACCGGTACTTGGATTCAAACAACTTGGGCGGTACTGTAACTGACATTCGGCGCGATGAAATTCTTCAAGTCATTGCCGCTTGGACTCGCAACGCCTGGATGCAGTACAATGAAGTTATGGGACCGTAAGTACCATCAACCAAGTCTGTCCATGTGGAACTAACTTTACCTTTCTAGTGGTAGCCATTGGCGTATCAGTGTTCGGGTGAATCCAAATTGGCTTGTTCGAAACCGATTTGACTCAAACATGGAGATCGGTTTGGTGGTGGGATGCCAGACCACTCGCACATGTACCGATTCGCTGGCGGATGAAGCCAATGAAAATCCGGAAGACACCAACCGGATTTGTTTCATGTCGCGTTACCTGCAGCGTAGTCACGATCGGTCAACACATGTGCGACTGGCGAATCACGGAAATGGGTACTTCTACCGCCGACCGATCTTGCCATTTGGATCTGCAGAGCCCGACATCACCGCCACCGCCGTATCCGTCTGCGACGAACTAACCGCGCGGAAAGCGGCGTACGAGTTACATGTGCAGCAATGCACTTACGATCCTACCTCGTGGGAGTCAGCTGAAGTTGAAGAACCTCCAAGTGGTCGCGCCATTGGATGGGGAAGTCCCGCATACGCCGCCAACGTTGAACCAGCTGCTGGTAATGGATGGGATGGGCCTGGATTTGTTGATCTCTACCCGGCCTACGATGACCCCATGGAAATTGACGCTCCAATCGCGCCAGATGATGCCGCAAACAATGGTGGTGCGCCTGTACTCAAAGTCGATAATGATGGAGGTGACGAGCTCATGGATCTTGACGTGAAAGTCGATCTAATCGACAACGGTGTACCCAACGGTACCGTCGGACCAGTTGCAGGCGGTGATGACATCGACGATGATGATGATGCAGCCTATCGCGCGCGCCAGGTGGTCGCGGACGAAGTATTGGCGCACGGTAAGCGGCTCCAAGCCGCCGTTCTGGTCCACGAAGATTCTGTGGCCAATTCCGCCGATGTTTCACTTCACGAGGGTAGTTATGTCCCACCAGTTGTCCACACGAACGTCGTTACTGTAAACTGTAAGTACTATTCAACTAGTGACTCACTTCGGACATGTAATTCGACCCCTTTTTTCTGAATTACCCAATTTTGTAATATGACCCCCCGCCATGAATTTGCCTCTATTGTGCCTCATGTGACCATTTTCGTTTGTAGGTAATGATCCGGCGTATCTAACCGCCGATGATGTGGCGCAGGAAACCGCAATCCACGATAACGTGCATGGAACTGGATTTCGCGCCCGATATACCGACGCAGAACGGGCGTACGGATCAGCTGGTTCAGACCGGCCCATTACTGCTAGTGATGTTCAACATCACGACTTGGATTTGTTGCGTCCAACTGGAAGTCTTGTCGGAGAAGGGAAAAAAGCTCGTACCCCGGTTCTCCATGTGGTCGCGTTGGAGGATCTGATAGACTTCAACTACGCTTTTCAGCGAGTCACGGCGTATGATCAACGTGTGAACTGGGAGAATCACAACAAAGACCGGGAATTGGCGTTACTAGCAGGCTTGCGCACCATCTACAAGTCTTTGAAGTGCGTCATTGATGCCGATGGTACACTTGTCAGCTTCCTCGGTACCCGGTCGCCGATAACTTTCTCACTGGGCAATGGTAGCAACAACATTCGCTGTTTTGGCGTTAGTGCATTTTGTATTCTCGTCAACGGCGGCACTGTTTGGGAAACGCCCGATGACGTCAGCGGTGCTATTCGGTACACTCCCGCTTGCCAACGATCTTGCCGACCATCTGGATTGACAACTTCCGATGTAGTTCCGGTTGAGTTGCCCGGACTTGTGCCGCGATGTAGTGACGGTCGCGCCGCATTTCGAAAACGGTGGATCAAAGAACGAGCCGAACCGGAAAAAACCAAGTTCGGCCATCAGCGCAATGGTGTCCATATGCTGGTGGAAGGGTCGACTTCAATGACCCGGGTACATGTTGAACGGCTGTTGAACATGTTACAATTCGTCGCCGTGCATGTAAGCAACGCGGTGTATTCGGCGGCATACTTACCGGCGGAAGTTCAACGGTTCCAATGTAGAGAACCACTTGCGCGGTTAAGCGAACATCAGTGTGCCGCTATTCGAACCTTGGTCACGACCAGAAACACTTTGGCTGGTGGAGCTGCTTCTCAACGATGTGAAGGTGAAAGCTGCAACTACGACCAAGAGCGTCGCTTGTACACCGATCTGTTGTACAGCGGCGAATGTAACTGCGTAACCGTCCTCGGCAACGCTCACTGCCGTCATGTAGTATAGTCACAACGGTGACATCAACAATGCCAATTGGAGCAATCCAGCCTGACAAACATTCATTGTACAAACAAACATTTGAACATTGCCAATCCAACAGATACAATTCGAACATTGCCAATCCAACAGATACAATTCGGACCATATGCTGTGGTTCTTTCTTCATCATACTGTACTGCCCACCATATTGTAGTATTTGTCCCGGTGGTCTTTTTGTTCAATTGTTGTGCACCACCGGGATCTTTTCTGTAGATTTTGCCTAACATGTTTCAACCACATTTGAACTTGTTGTAGTTAATACCGCATTTGCAGGAAATGTCATCAGTGCATGCAGTGACAGCATTTTCCGCAATGGGCATCGTAGAAACAGTTATCGTGTATTGTCGCGCTTCCGGTAGTCAAAATGTACTTCCGGTTGTAGATCAGGCGACAACGGCGATACTACTTGGTTGGTTTGCTGAAACGCACCGCACAGTTAGTCTTTCGCATAACTGCTTGTGTAGCTTTTTGTTTTGGTGACTGTTTCTTTGATGTTGTTTTGTTTGGCGCACGTGTTCGCGGCGGTACTTGATCAGTAGATTCCGGATCTTGTCCTCTTACCCGCCGACTAACTCTAACAGGACTGGTTGGTTTCTTGTCCACTTTCTTCACCCTTTTCTTAACTTCTTTCTTTTCAGCTATTCTTGTAGGGGTCGACATTGGTTGACTTTCGATACCATTATCCGCAGCTAGATATTGTTCTAATGCTGTATCATTTAGGAATGACGACGTATCTGGCGATCCAGTTACTGAAAACTGCGATTGTAACGTCGAATCCCATGTTTGGCCAGCTGCTGTCGTATTTGCGGTTGTATCTGGTGACGCTGGCGTCGCTGCAACAAATGTCGGATTCCAAACATCCTGTATCTGGACTGGCTGTGGTAAAGTTTCAATCGGTGCTGGTGTTGGTGGAGCTGGTGTCATCACTTCCAAACCGGAGTCATCAAATTCGATGCGATCTTCAACATCGTTATGTAAGTCAGTAGTACCTACATCGAAGCCCCCTTTTTGAAAGCCCCCGTTCAGTACTAATAACCGTCTTCGCCTCTGATTCAACTGCTCGGCCAATACTCTGACGTAATCGGTTTGAACATGGTCAATAGCATCAAAACTGAAAACTTTTCGCTTGCCTTTTCTTTTCAGGTTCAGCTTGCTAGCCTCGAATGTTTTTGACTTCCAGTCGATACAGTGTACGCGCCAAAACCGATTGGTATCCGTTTTGTCATACTTTTTGTGTAATTTCACCACGTCATCTTCGGACAAGTATGCAAAATCGGTTCTTGGTTCGTTGCATAGCTGTCGGTCGTTTCGGATTTTTGCCGTCAACTGGCGGATTTCCAACCGTTTGGTTTTCCGCAGTTTTTCGTTCCTTCTGTCAGCTTTTTGTCGCTCCTTTTCGCGGTTGACTTTGTCCTTGTCGCACAATAACCGGTCAGGTACCTGGATATTGTCATAACCGCCCAAATCCCGACGAAACAGTAATTCGGCTGGGCTTTTGGTCAAGTTTGTCAACTGCTGGTTATACGCCCGTGTGGCTTCAAAAATCGCTTTGTCCGGATTTGGATCGCGCTCATTCAATGCTACCGTTAGATGTTTCTGTAACGACTTGATCCTAGCATCTTGAGCCGGTATAGAATTCTTACTTAGCGTTGTAGATTCGTGCACTTCCAGGCCGATACCATTTTGCGCCAGCATCCGGATCGTTTGTTCACTCGTATGCTGCGTTGCACCATCAGTACGACAAATGATGTTGCATTTTCCAGTTTGTAACGAACTGAGGATTGCAACAACGCCCGTCACAAATTCTATGAACTTCGAGCTGGTGAGTGGATCATCATATCGTTTTGTAATCCCAAACCGCGTAAAACCATCCGTTGCGAACATGATTTTGATCGGCAGTCGACCTTTGTCCGTTCGTCGGATTTCGTCCACGTATATGATTTCCCCAACTTTTGTGGGCATTTCTACTTCTTTCAGCTTCAACGGTTTTCGTGCGTTTTCCTTTCGTAGCAACAAGCATTTTCGGCAGCGTTTGGTAAATTCCATCACGAATGTTTTCGCATTTTCCATATCGAAAAATCGTTGGAACATCTGGAACATTTGGGACGGGCTACGGCACCCGAATTGGTTATGTATTGCGGTACATATCAATGACGCGGCCGCGATCGGGATCGGGATAATGTTTCGCTGTTCAAGACCATGCCATTTTTGGTACTGGACAAGATCGTTCACAACTTTCGCCTTTTTCTTATTGATCAGCGTGTCCAACCGCATCTTTTTCGGCGGTGTTGTTTCACCAGATTCGATGTATTTCCGCGCCTGTCTCAGCAATGGTGATTGCATCTGGAGCGCAGCTAACCGTGTAGTATTCGTTAGCAGCCGCTCAACCGTAACTGCTTTGTCGCTACCGCGTAGAATCGGTAGCACCGCATGCTCGACCAAAAATGGGTTTGGGCTAGGTCGGATTTCACAAACTTTTTCCAATGGCATGTTTGCAATTTCGTCCGGAGAAACATCGAGCCAATCGTTGTGATTTATCAACATTATCGACTCCGACTGTGGATCGTCTTGTAACCGTAACTTACCATTCATGTCGATGCATAACTGGCGTATCTGGGCCACAAACATGGATGCTGCTTCCGGTTTAAGTTGCACCATTTTGCAAATTCGGCATTTTGATTCGTCACACGGTTCGTTTTCGATGCGGGACATGAAATCGGCCAGCTCAATGTTAACATGCTTGCCCGCCAGGTGGATAACTTGTAACTGTAAACCCAATAGATCCCGGAAAAATCCATTAATCATTGGGATGTTACTGGGAATTTCATTGTTGGCGAATCTTTTGCACAGCGCCGCGAATGAAGCACTATCGGTAAAAACTACTGTTGGAAACGGTGAATTTTCGATAAATCGCCGCCAATAGTTTGTTGCACCAACAACAACCGCCGCTTCGAGCATACACGAAGAAGCTTTCGTAACTCGTTCCGAATCAATTCTTTTTCGTGAGTACAACTCCACGATGTAGAAATCGCCAAAATGATCTTTTTGTGCCAAAATCGCGCCTTGTCCAATCTTTGAACCATCCGTTATTATGAACGGCTGTTTTTCTGGATCAAACGGACGTAGTTTACATAGCTTTCGGAGCGCTTTGTTCGCGTTTTCGAACGCGACAACAAGTTTGCCATTGTCCAAGCCCCAATCGATCAACTTTTTGCCGTCGTTTTTCGAGTCCAGATCTTTGTCTTTACTGGCGATTTTTCGTAGGTCCGCAAAAACTTCGGTTGATCTATGCATAAACCGCGCTAGAAATTGACACAATCCTAGATATGATCGTAAATCCGTTTTCGTTTTGATCATCTCTCGGGTCCATGTAACGGCTTTTTTGTGCTGGTGTGGTGATGGCTTAATCACACCCTCCGAAATCGTAACGCCCAAAAAGTTCATTTCTTTCTGGAACATCTTAAGTTTTGACCCTTTGATTCGCAGATTGTTGAACTCTGTCACTTTCAAAAATCGTTCGAAGATCGCCAGAAATTCTAATTCCGATTTATGAAATAGAAAACCATCGTCCATAAATCTGAACATGTGGGCATCAAACTCCGCGTACATTTGTAAAAACGCGTTCCGGACTAAGCCCATCGAGCCAACCCATCCCATGCAGCATCGTGTGTAAACCATGATACCCAAAAAGGGATGGACAACTGCGAAATGTCCCCATAACGATTTGTCGAGCGGGATGTTGAAAAACGCTTTTTTGATGTCAAACTTGCATTTGAATCCATGTTTCGACGCTACCGCTGCTTTGTACGACACCTCCTGTAAGCTGTCGGTTTCGTACGCTGGTACTTTTGTGTACTTATTCAGCCGTTGATTACATGTGACAACGACTCGAGCGGAATTCGACCAAGCAATCACGTTACCTTCGTCGTCTTTTTTTGTCACGACCATGGATTGTAAAACATTCTCGACTTTTATCCCATGTTCGTCGGGAAATACCAGCACCCCGTCTGCAAATTCTTCGTCGAACTGCTGGCATATCGCTTCTTTTTCCTTTTGGCTGTAGTTCGACACTTCTTTTCGCGGGATAGCGCCCTCGCCTTCTACTCGAACATTAGCGCTGTACCGAGCTGGTGCGCACCCCGTGGTGTTTTCGAAAACTTTGGGATACTTTCCAATGATTTTCATCACTTTTTCTTTAATGCCGGGATGTTCTTTACAAAATTCTTTGTCGAACTCAACATCGTCCATCGAGTGCCCATCACGTTTTTCTTGACGAAGCCATTCAATCCTGCGTTTATACTCTGTTCGCGAATCCAAATTCCACGATAAGTTTTGCACAGTTGGATTTTGTTGCCATTCACACACTGCTTCGTCCGATTTAAACGATTTCGCGTCCTTTCCCAACAAGTCCGCGACAACCCGATTTTTATCAACGGGCTTTTCGACCACACGTTTTTCCGTACCTTTCCTTTGAACTTCACGAATGTGGAGCGGTTTTCGCACTTTCTGCATTGGTATCTGTACGCCAAATAGCTGGAACTGGATCATATTCCTTGAAAATAGTAGGTCGATTTTCTGGTCCGTCAATGTCGGTGTTCCAAGTAACACATGATCATGCGGTAAACCCGGTTTTGACTGTATCAGCGCCTTTTTGACACTAATGACATAATCAGAATCGGTCAGGTTTAAGTCGAACGACGCATACCAGCCGTTTCCCAGTTTTTCGCCATTAGCAGCCAGATATGTTTTTGAATCATCGAAAAACCTTCTGTGTTTAGTTTTCGCTAACAGTTTTTCATGGACAACCGAAACTGCACCGCCCGAATCTAACAACGTTTGGACCGGAAAAACTGCATTACTACCGATAACATCCACATTACATGCAACCACTGGGACCACTTTACAATCAACCTGCTTCACCATGCCGATAAAGTTTGCGAAAGAATTCGACGGACAATACTGCTCAACTGGTTTATTGGAAACTGGTTTTACAGAAAAGTTTTGTACATTGTCCAAATTGGTGTTGGTTGTACGGTTGTTTTGATGGCCTAGTCACATGTTGATTGGTGTGATTTTGTTGGAGAAAATGCGCTCGATGCGGTTAACCCCTTGATCGTAGCTATCTTCCAGCCCTTCTGATTGGTACGATTCAAATGATGCTTCAGATTGAACTTCAGCAACCTCCGACTCGTTATCCGATGTGATTTCTACCACAAATCGATTGTCATTTCGCGCTTTACCCACGAATTTGAACGCTTGCCCGTTTCGCTTAAACGAGCGCGGATTGCGCCTGTCACCACCACGTGGTTTATCGTCACGGTTGCGGCGGTTTTGGCGGTCATTTTGACGGTCATATCCGCGGCGGTCATTTCCACGGTCATTTTGTCGATTACCATCTTTACATCGATCGCGTGTGTGAACAAGCGCGGTTGGACGGTTATCCAAGCACCGTCGGCATATATCCGACATTCGAGCTGGTGCACCAGTTGCCGTTTTCAATATGGACTGGTTTTTGTTAGCAAATTCCTTGGTATTGCGGAATCGCTTTGGGTCGAAACGCGCAGCCGGGAATCGTTTTTGTCCCACTGCACAGACCAATTCCACCTGGTCCTTCCATGCATCTTCATCTTCTTCCTCGACCGATGCTACCAACTTTGTTGTTGATTTGGCCGATGGTTGGCATTTGGCCACGATGTGATGCCATTTGTACCGATTTGCATGCATCGAAATCGGTCCGATCGACAAGTTTTCTTCGATAAACTTGTCCTCACATTTTGCGATGTCTTTGCTGTTAGCGTTAATGCACGCCAGCATCGAGATCATCGACATTACACCAGGACCTAAAGTTTCTTTGTAGTCAACTGGTGCTCGATCTTCTTCGCCATTGTAATTGTTGCCCACGATCGAATACTGTTGGCCCGTCGTGGCCGGTTGTGGGGTATTGATCATGAATGGCTGTACAATGTTCGTTATCTTTGCGCAGTTACGCCGGTAGCTGTCCGGCGAAAACAACACATCTTTGAGCTGTTTGTGCATAACGCTCAATCGACGATCTTCCTTCACTTTTTCTTGGAAATCGCATTGTTCTAGCAGCCGTGCACGTAGGCTTGGCCAGTCTCGCGCCCAACCTCCAGAATACCATCGCTCTCGGATATCATCGTCAAGCAGGTACATTCCGAGCAAACTTCGGACTTTTTGGGCCGTCGCACGGTACAATTCGGCACTAGAATAATCCCCCCGGCCGGCACGGAAAAATTCAGAACTAGCTTTCTGATCTTCCGTTTCATCCAAATGCAATTTAGCATTTGCCGGCCATTTCTTTTTCTCACATGCAAACTTACCTCCGGTTAACCATTTCAGGTAATTGGAGTCGCTGCTGTTGTCTTGCAACTGTGATCGTTTTTCATCTTTCATGGATGTAACTTCTTCCATGGAGGTTGGAATGCCGTAATCTATCTTACAGATTTCAGGTTCGGCACGGTTGGAGCACGTCCAGTTAAACTGGATCGATGATAGTGCATCAGGGTGGCACTGGCGGTCTTTATTGACCGTATTCTCTATACGCAACAGGAACTTCTCTATGTCCCTAGGACTCTTCACTTTATCTAGCTCTATTGGCTGAAGGTCAATTGCAATTAGCGGGTCGACCAAACTTGACCCTACTGCGGCGGTTTTCCGCCCATAATCATTTTTCTCGGCCATCTCTTATCTTTAGGGATGTCGATTCGTAACACGAAGTCACCACGTACTGGATGTAACTGCAACTGCGGTCAAATGCAAAGAAGTAAACTCCAACACAATATGAATTTCGTTCCGAGACTTAGTCTAGAAGTTTATTGTAAACAAGCAGAAGAACTAAGTCAAAAAGTAAGTACTTACCCGAAGGTGAACCAAATACGAATAAAGTAATTTGTTCGGATTTGGCAAACGTCCAAGGTAAAACCAGCTGTCACCTGGTATTCTGTTCACGTGTACCAAATGGGATACTCGTAACCCTATAGTCAATAGCCCTAGGCTATGTCAAGCTTACGCAGTACGTCCCCGGGGCGAATTTTGCGTAAATTGGTGATTTATGCAAAATTCAGGTGTCACGGACAGAATAACAGATGTACTGTAATTTGTGAACTGGCAACCCATAGTTTCAAAAAAAAAAACTATTCTGGGGAGCCTAATGGGTGTTAGCAATGATTTAGAACTTCTAAGGCATTGCTAGCACGTGGCAGTGTACGTTGGACTAGTGCATAACGGCCGTGGTATACAGCGTCGCACATCAGTTCAAAATCTCTTAAGACCAATGTGAGCAATACCGTCCAGCTTCTGGCTAAACTGCCCCGCTACTAGTTCAAATCCAGAGTCGCAAAAAGTAACGCCTCTCTGGTGGCGCACCTATGTCTCTTATAGAGTCATAGCCAACGTACGTTTGTGGCAACGGTAAACCGAAGTAGTAGAACACTATGTGTATTGCTAATACAGTTTGTTACAGAGTTAACAAAAGGCCCTAAGTACACATGGTGGTATACATGAACAACTAAAATGCCCGAACCGATTACTCTTACCCCTTACAAAAGATTTTTGCAACGTCGATTCGGATACCGCTAATGTAGCTGGGAGCGATTAAGCTCTGACGTGCGGCCCGAAATTGTTCTTTTCCAAAATGTCGTTTTGTTTGCGATATCCCTGGTATTGCGGATGTTTTGTAGAATATGTGATTTGTGTAAAATCGTTACAACTTTCGTCTTTTTGTTCTTCGTCTAACCTTCTTTTTCTTACCGCTAGCCGGTGTTTTACCATCCGAACGGTTTTTTCCTGGCACAAAGCTGATTTGCCGTTCGATGATAGGACTCGGTGAAGCCGAAGAACCATTCGACAGTTTCCTTTTGATCGCGGCTGCTCGGTCAACATATTGAATAGGCAACTTTTCCGACGGAGAAATTGCCAAAACGCTGTCAAAACTTGCACTCAGATCGAGAACTTTATCATCAGTTGATTCCCAACTGTCGTTTACATCGAAGCCGACACCTTCTACATATACAGATGTGTTAGGTTCGACTCGCTGTATACGCTCTGCTGGCGGCATTTGTTGAACTTGGCTATCAGCAACCGGTTGAGCCGAATGCCCTGACACGTCCACCGAGGTATTTTGATGAACTTCAAGAGTAGGTACTGATGAAGCTGATGATACCTGGGTAGACGTGGCACATGGCATCGGGTCCGGTTGTAGACCCGCTTGCAACAAAGCCGCGTCCCATTGTTGTTGAGCGCGTGTTTGCACAGACACCGCTTTCGGCGCTCGAGGTTGGTGCGCATCCAATTTCTTTGAATTGTTTTCAACACCGCCGGCGGCGCTATCAGCACTTTCTGGAACTTTGGCTCCTGCTGTAAGGACTGACAGCTTTTTCTTCTTTTTCCGGTTCGATTTCGGTCGAACATCTTTCTTGGCCGGTTTGGGAGTCATAGTTACTGTACCGGGCATCACCACCGGCGTCGGCAGTTTCGCGGCACGAAACTTTTGGCTCACTGTCAACGGGTTACCCATCGACTTCGAACGCGTTTTTGGCGCTGTTTGACTTGCGCCACCTGGTGGCGTAAATTGTTTCGGTCGCGTGACTGCTGGCGAAGCTGGTTTGCTTGTTCGAGCTGGAATCGTTGTAACCGGCGATTTCTGACCCTGTGAAGTTCGTTCTTCTGAACTTTTCGGCGCCGTTTTCTTTTTCAGACCTTTTGCCGGGGTGATAGAAACAACCCGCGGAACGTCCGTTACCATGAACTTGCGTTCTTTTCGTGGTAATAGTTTGGTCGCGTCGATTGTGCGTAGTCGAGCCAGTAAAGTCCAGTTGTCCAACATTGTTCCATGAACCAGTGAAAATACCACTTTTGGCACTCTGTAGCTGGTCATGGCGAAACTTTTTGGCGATTCACGCTCATCCTCTTGAAATGCCGACGATCGACAAAATCGTAACGCTCGTAACACCAAAGGCATTTGGTCGTCAAGAGACATCGATTCCGTGGCTTTCAATTCTCTGTTGATGCGGCACCCATGTTCCAATAGTTGAATCACGTGACGGTGGGTTGACACGCGGCGATCCAATCGTAATTGTGCCAACACAATATGTGGCGCGGTAGCTTTTGTTACCGCCGATTTGACATTTATCATATCTTCGGCAATTCTCTTGTCCGTTAGTGACTCCAACGAGTATTCATCTTCTCTTTGGCCATACGTAAAAGTATGATTTGCCATTTTCGAAAGTTCCAAGTTCACAACTTTTATCAAAAAGCTGAAAAGCGCACTTCTAGCTCCAAAATGGCGCTCTGTTGGCACTAGCTAAGTACTTTCCGTAGACGCGTGCTCCCATTGGTCGAAACGGCGATCTAATCGAATTACTCATCACCCACGCTCTTTTTGGTGACGCACGCGCGTGTATGAATCATGCTCTCGCTCGCTACAGTGTTTCCGATTTCTCCATACCTCCGCAGCTGTCGGATTGGCTACCCGCTCCACGCGGTTACGCATTTCCGCAAATCACAATTAGGATTTCCGAAACAGTCTTCACGTTACCATTTTCAGACTTACCGCGGCAAAACTTCGCCGATTTTCTTTGATTTCTAAAACATTTCCAGAGATTTGAAAACCTTCTTGTAGAGAAACTCTTCGCTGATCGTAACTTTTTCGTTTTTGTAGAAACTTTGGTGTAGATTTCGTTTACCAAATTGATTTCAACGTAACGATGGATGAAAACGGTAAGGCTCATCATCTCAATCTTTTCCCACTTTTTCACGATTTTCACCCGAAAACGCCGTTAGGTCGTGTTAAGCTCGGCCGCTGGTAATGGCCATGGAAATTTCAAACTTTCGCCCGCTCAGTCAGTAGTTATCAAAAACCTTGACTTTTGTCCCAAGCGTAACTTTTCAGGCCAGATTATCCGCCCAGCACCTTTTTTTT
>Ga0208946_1000159_pt1 | contig 13689 bp, 9 predicted proteins | sample AOAMet2_C49A8_80_2_FD_188075 | JGI IMG/M metagenome (GOLD analysis project Ga0208946, IMG submission 188075) | Ammonia-oxidizing marine microbial communities from Monterey Bay, California, USA - C0912_C49A8_80 (SPAdes) | ecosystem: Environmental > Aquatic > Marine > Intertidal zone | place...
TTCAACCGTACTCCTGAACCATTCTATGACCGTTCTTGGCAGGTTGAAGTGGTCGGTCCAATCAACGGTGGAATTTACGGAAATGGCGATTGGGCGAGCCTCGTAATCTCAAATTTCTGGCACCAAGTTGCGAACTTCGGCGGACAGATTTCCACTGATGGTTTGAACTACGATTACTTCGATTTCCCCGACCGCGATGCTAATCTCGACTTAATCGAGGTCGACCTTACAGCAGAAGCGCTCGGTCCGGAGTGGGATTTCACCAAGCCTCACAAGGAGATGCGCTCATTCCCAGTTCCTTCAGGTGGGCTTTACTTCCCCAATTACTTCCTCGACGGCACTGACGCCTTCGTCGACACCTCCCTCAACTGGTGGGCTGCTACCTCGCTAAACGGCTCCTCACTACCTACCCAATACTGTGCTATCGATTCCTCTACTGCCTTGCATTGCTTTGGGGCGCTCGACAATGGCACCGGCATCATGCACCATATCTCATGGGACGGTGGCGAGACTTGGGATTGGCAGGAATACAATCTGTCTGGAACAGCGAGTGAACTCGAGGAATGGGAGTGGCATTCCAGTGGTGTCCACGACCTTCTCGTCGTCAATATCCGCTATCAGAGCGCAGATGGTCCTGATGTGGATGTTGCGTGGCATGTCCGCGATTATTCTGAGTCTCTAGAGCCGGACATGAAGACCTACCTAGGACAGGGTGATCTCGATTCCACCTCCGGTGCTGGCAATGATATTCGCTTCGATTTCGCCAGCATGGGAATCTTGCCCGATGGTGGATCTTTCATCGCTTACATGGACTCGACCGACCCCGACCCTCTGTTTGGGGTGGAACTGCTGCTACCAGTCGAGTATGGGCCACATATTCCAGAGATGTGAGGGCGTAGTCTGCACCGCGCTAATCTCAGGCTTCGACGGTGAAAGTCACACTTACTCCGTCGACTTGGAAGGAATCTCCCGAAGCAGCCCCCTCGTTGAGGCTTGCCGCGCCAGCACGCACCTCGGACTGGACATGGGCCCAATCCGCGTCTGCTAACTTGAGACCATCAACCCAAACAGCGAGCGTAATGCTTGCCTCAACATCGAGGTCGAGGTCCTTGCGCTTGGCCTGCACTCTGCGAATTATGTCGCGCGCGAGGCCCTTCGAGAGCAAATCATCGTCGAGGCTCATATCGAGAACGAGCGAGACATCACCGACGTTTTCGTCAGAAATCGTCGAGGCAGCGAAGCCATCTTTCTCGATGCGGCGGATCTCAATATCGTCCATTGTAATGTCATATCCTTCGAGGATGCAGATTCCCGCATCGATCTCTAACAATAGGTTGTCAGGGTCAGCCTCACCCAGCAAAGCAATCACTGCAGGCAAATCCTGCCGGCACTTCTTGCCCAGTGCCTTGCGATTAGGCTCGACAACCATGCGCTGGAAGCGCTCGAGGTCATCCTCAGTGGTCAGCGATTCGACATTCAACTCGTCCGCCAGCAAATCATGGAAGCGACCGATATCTGGCCCGCCAACAATCCAGCCAGCCCGGCAAGGTAAGCGCTGTCGGCGATCAGCATCGACACGAACGCGTCGCCCAGTCTCTGCCAACGCGCGCACTAGCTCCATCTCCTGTTCAAGCGCCCAATCTTGCGGCGGTAAGTTCGACTCAACAAGACTCGAGCCGACCGGCCAATCGGCCAAATGAGCCGAAACGCCGGTCAAATCACGGTGAATTTGGTCTGGCATGAACGGAGCTACTGGCGCCATTAATCGGCAAACAGTCAGTAACACCTCATGCAAGGTGTGCTGACACGCTCTTTTGTCCAACGAATCAGCCTCATCCCAAAGACGGCGGCGGCTGCGGCGCACATACCAATTCGAGAGGTCATTCACAACGAATGCCTCGAGTTCACGCCCAGCCTTGTGGAAATCCCAATCAACAAAATGGTCGTGATATGAGTTGGCGACCGTGTGTAATCTGGAGAGAATCCAACGGTCGAGCGGACTGCGGTCTGCAACCGCCACAAAGCCGTCCGCATCATCCGCATCAAAGCCATCGAGTGCGGCGTAGTCAGCGTGGAAACGGTGGACATTCCATAGTGTGAGGAACATCTTGGCGTAGGACTCTCGAACTCCGTTAGAATCGAAATTAGTCGGCGACCACGGAGCACTCTGCGTCATCATGTACCAGCGAATCGAATCCGAACCTTCCTTGTTGAAATGGTCCCAAGGATTCACCACATTCCCGCGTGACTTCGACATCTTCTTGCCGTCTTTATCGAGGATGTGGCCGAGTGACAGGCAACGACGGTAGCAGATACTGTCGAACACCGTCGTTGAGACCGCCATTAGCGAGTAGAACCAACCGCGTGTTTGGTCGACGGCCTCACAGATGTAATCGACTGGGAATGCGCCGTCGAATTTGTCTTGATTCTCGAATGGATAATGCCACTGAGCGAAGGAAGCGCATCCCGAATCGAACCAGCAATCCATGACGTAGGGCTCGCGCACCATCTCGCCCGAGCAATCTCTCGTTGGACAGTTGAGTTTGACTTCGTCGACGTATGGTCGATGCAGCTCGGGCGGCATCGGGGAGTCAGCGGTTTTCATTTCCTCCATCTCAGCGATGCTGCCGATGCAGTGTTCCGTTCCACAATCAGGGCAAATCCAAACAGGAATCGGTGTGCCCCAATATCGCTCGCGGCTGATTGCCCAATCCTTGATGTTGGACAGCCATTCTCCCATACGTTTCTCACCGGTCCAATCCGGAGCCCATTCGACCTCCGAATTGTATTGCATGATTTGCTCCTTGACGGCTGTCATACGCACGAACCAACTGTCCATGGCGTAGTACAACAATGGGTGATCCGTACGCCAGCAATGTGGATAATCGTGAGTGTAAATGTGCTCGCGGTACAGCGAATTCTCGCTCGCAAGTAAGTTGATGATATCATCGTCACAGTCCTTCACATATCGGCCATCAAGTTGCCCATGTGTTCCAGCGACGAAACAACCATCCATTCCGACGGTATGCTGAGCGGGAAATCCTTCTTTCATTCCCAAATTGTAGTCGTCCTCACCATACATCACGGCTGTATGGACGACTCCAGTACCGTCACTTGTTGTGACGAAATCAGCGCCTACGATTGTCCAGGCTGCAGGATGCTCAGAGCCATCGATGGCGCCGGGGAAAAGTGGGTTGTACGAGCGGCCTACGAGGTCAGAGCCAGGGAATTCATCAATCACTTCGATATGATGGCGAAGAACTGCTCCCATCAGATCCTTGGCGAGAATTAACTCCTCGTCAACGGGTGCACCGCCGCGTCCTTCCCAAGATTCCGAAGGAGGCGTACTGACTCGAACTCGAACATATGTCACATCGGGTCCAACTGCCAGTCCAACATTACCGGGCAGTGTCCAAGGGGTGGTTGTCCAAGCGAGCACGGAAGCATCTTCATCTGCGAGCTTGAATTTGATGAAAACGGCAGGCTCAGCGACCTCCTTGTAACCCTGAGCAACTTCATGAGTCGAGTAACTGGTTCCAGTCTGTGGGCAAAAGGGTAGAACTTTGTGACCTCGAAATAGTAAGCCTTTGTCGAACATTTGCTTGAGTGACCACCAAGCGGATTCGATGTAATCGTCGTGTAGTGTGACGTAAGGGTCGTCCATATCGACCCAGAATCCCATGCGTTCGGTCATTTCGCGCCATGCCTCTTCGTAGGTCCAGACGCTCTCCTTGCACTTTTGGTTGAAGGCCTCCATTCCGTAGGCTTCGATGGCTTCATTGCTCATCAGGTCCAACTGCTTCTGCACCTCAATCTCTACCGGCAAACCATGGGTGTCCCACCCCGCCTTACGCTCCACAATGTGGCCTTCCATCGTTTTCCAACGGCAGACCATGTCCTTGAATAGACGAGAAATCACGTGGTGGATTCCCGGTCTGCCATTCGCAGTTGGTGGGCCCTCGAGGAAAGTGAAGGGGGATGCACCGTCGCGGCGCGCCTCAATGCTCTGGGCGAATGTCTTCTCATCGCTCCAAGCCTGCATCAGGGCTGTCTCGAGGGCGACCGGATCGAGTTCGCCGGCTGGCTTCGGTACCACCATCGGGCGGGCGACCTGCGGTCGCGTCTTGAAGTTGAGGGGGTCGCCCAAAGGGCGTTTAGGGAGATTAGGGGGTCTTTGGTTCTGTGTCGGGCGTCTTCGAGGCGAGCGCTGTCGCCGTTGCTTGGAAGGGTTCAAAGGCGGGTGATGCGGGGTTCTGACCGTGTCTGAGACGGTCACGCTTGATGTTGGCGGGATGACTTGCGATGGCTGCGCAGGGCGTGTTCGTGATGCGCTTGAGGGTGTGGCTGGAGTTGCTTCCGCAGAGGTATCGCACGAGAACGGTTTTGCTATCGTTTCACACTCAGGTGTATCTCGAGATTTGATGACCGGAGCGGTTCGGACAATTGGCTACACGGTCGATGGTCAGGCCGAGGAATATCATTGGGGTGACCGAAGTGTCTGGAAGCAGTCGGCTAACAATACCAAGTGGTGCTTGATTGGTTGTGCAATTGGTGAATTCGGGACTCTTGCTTACTATTCGTACTCCGGAATCACTGCCGACCTGACACTCTACTCGAATATGTGGTATTTCTTCGCTATTCTGCCATTGATCAATGGGCTGGCAACCAGTGTGATGCTTGAGACATATCTCCTGATGCGTGGACAGATGGACTTCCGTAACGCACTTTCGACCGCCTTCGGGATGTCTTTCATCTCGATGTTGATGATGGAGATATCGATGGAAATAACCGATCTTCTCTTCACCGGCGGGCAACTAGGAATGGATCCGAGGGCGATTCCATTGATGCTCTTAGTCGGCTTCCTGACGCCATGGCCATACAACTACTGGCGCTTGAAGAAGTATGGAATGGCTTGCCACTGAAGGAGGTTTGAGCGTGGAAAATATGCTTGGTCTCGCTGACGATATTACTGCATGGATTGGCGATTATGCTCGCAACAACGGCATCACCACGCTAGTAATCGGAGTTTCTGGTGGTATCGATTCTGCTGTAACATCGACACTTTCTGCTCGAACCGGACTTCCTACGATTGTACTCAATATGCCAATTCACCAAGATCCGGAACAATATGAATTGGCGAATCAACACATTTCTTGGCTTGAATCAAATTTTGAGAATATAGATTCGCAATATTCCCCCTTCGATCTCACAAAGGTATTCGATGCATTTACCATCGAACTCGGAGAATATTGTTCAAACCTTACCCTAGCAAATGCCAAGGCTAGACTTAGGATGACTACTTTGTACCATTTCGCAGGTCTGAGAAATGGTATTGTTGTAGGTACAGGAAATAAGGTCGAAGATTTCGGAGTGGGCTTTTTCACAAAATACGGAGATGGTGGCGTTGATATTTCTCCTATTGCAGATCTGATGAAATCCGAAGTTTACGCAATTGCAGAATCACTTGGTATCATTCAGGAAATTCAAGATGCTGCACCTACTGATGGCCTGTGGCCTGACGGTAGAACAGACGAGGAGCAAATTGGTGCAACTTATGCAGAACTCGAATGGGCTATGGGTCATGAAGAAAACCCTCGCGATGAGGAGTTAACAGAACGCCAAAAGCAAGTATTGGAAATTTACCGTGGCTTCAATAAAGCCAATTCACACAAGATGAATCCAATACCCATGTTCAAGAATCCACATCGTCAATGAGAGGTGCTCGTGACAATGCAACTCTGTGGAACCGAAGAGGTTCGTGTTGCGATTGAAAGAGGAGATTCGGTATCACTGATTTTAATCAAGAGGAATCACGAAAATCAGGCTGTTAAAGAAATCATTTCACTAGCTGAAAAGTCAGGTATTCGTGTTATTGAGGGCTCCGAGAACGATTTGTGGCGGATGGCAAAAAACAATTCTGATGGTGCCCCAGATGTTCTTGCATTGGTAGGAAGAAATCCTTCTGCGAGCTTTGAGGAAGTTCTCGAATCTGGCGGGCTCATCTGGATGCTGGATGGTGCAAAGTATCCCGTAAACATCGGATTTTGTATTCGAACCGCTGAAGTTTCTGGGGCAGATGCAGTAATCGTAGATGGTCCACTCAATAACCAGGAAAGAAGTGCTGCAAAACGCGCTTCGATGAAGTCACACAGATTCATCCCTGTTTTCTGGCGTGATGCAATTGGCTCCATTAAAGCGGCAAAAGATGCAGGATTCAGAATAATCGCAGTTGAAGACGTTGGAGAAAACGCACCCTGGGAAGTTGACCTGAAAGGCAATATTGTCCTAATTGTCGGTGGCGAAAGAGAAGGTATCAGCGAGCAAGTCTTGTCTGAAGCCGACGATATAATCAGAATCCCAATGACCGGATTCGTCCCTTCATTCAATCTACAAGCACCACTCAGTGCAGTAGCAATCGAAGCCCAGCGCCAGCGCTCAGATCAGTGACCGTGTTCTAACCATCCCATTTGCGATGCCAAAAGCAGTAGAATGCCAACTAATGCAATCCCCATCAACATTGGAACAACTGTGGCGCGACCTGTCTCTGGGTTGTGGATGTCAGGTAGAGTGTCGACTGTGGCAACGTAGAGGAATGAACCTGCAGAGAATAGCATAACCAATCCAATCGTTGCAGATTCGATATCTGCTAGTGCTAGGTAGGATACGATAAGCGCTAGAGGTGTCGCTACTGAGAATAGTACTACATCCTTAATCGCTTGACTCTCATTTTCTCTCTCATGCATTGAGAATACACCAAGACTGAATGCTGCTGGTGCTTTGTGAATCAATACAGCAGCTATTACTGCTGAAGTTAGTGCAGATTCGCCGGAAGCAATTGCAGCGCCGATAGCAAGACCATCTGCTGCTGCATGTAGGGATAATCCGGCCACTAGAGTCCATCCAACCTTGTGATGGTGAACGTGTGCGTGTCCGTGTTCCTCAGTGTGGTCGTGATGTTCTTCGTGAACCGCGTGACCGGCTCCACTGGCCTCGAGTAACAACATTAGAAGGAATCCAAGGAGAATCGCAAGACCGTACACTGCAACTGGAGTTTCTTCATGCTCTTCTTCTTCATGCCCATGTTCTAGAACCAAGGTTTCAATCTCAGCCAACCCCGTTGCTGCGTCGATATCTCCATCTTCGACTTCCTCAATAACATGCATGATTTCTTCAGACAGACTTTCTTCGCCCTCTTCAGATTCTGAATGCTCTTCTTCCTCACCGTGTTCCTCATGATCTCCAAACAAGGCTTCGATTTCCTCGATTGCTGTTTCCGCATCGATTTCACCTGCATCGTGTTCTAGGAGAACTATTGCTACCTCTCCCCCGATAGCATCGTCTCCATGTTCGTCGTGACCTTCGCCGGTTGCTAACTCAAAACCCTCTGGGACGACGACGAGCAATGCGGAGGCGATGATGATTCCAGAAGCAATTGCTGTAATCGTTTTCAAGCGTTTTTGGTCGTTGAAAGATGATCCCTTTATTGGCATCAGTCCGAATACTAGGGCGATTACTAGGGTGATTGCAGCCATGGTCAGTGCTGTTTGCATGAATCGCTCCGCCTGCTATTAGATATTTCAATAATGCTATTAATCAATCTATAGTGCGACAGTCATGGCTAGCACAATAGTCTCCTTCAGCTCAACCCGAGAGTTTGCAGGTGAATTGGACCAACTAATGCAAGATAGCGGCTACTCAAATCGTAGCAGATTCCTCCGTGATGCAGCGATTAGGTATGCTGAATTGATGAAGTTGGGGGATATTTCAGATATGGACGATGTATTGGAAGTAGATGGTACAATGGTCGTGTATTATCAGCACGAAGCGGGAAAAGATCTCGAAAGATTCCGTCACATGGCTGGAGTACATATCCACTCTTACCATCATTCCTGTCTCAGAGCATCGCACACATGTGTGGATACGATCCAACTCAATGGCAGAGTGGGAGCAATTCGACAGATGACTTCTGAACTCAAACAGACAACAGATGTTGACAGAGTCGAATTTCTTGTTTCACCGCAACGCGATAAGGGATGTTGCTGAGGCTATCGACCTCTCTAGGCTTAATTCGCTTACCCACTGACAATAATCCCAACGCTTTGAAGGAGTGTCGCTGCCGCGGCATCAGCGTGGAGATACCTCCTGAACTGCAATCGATGCTCAGCGGAGAGCAAGGCCCAACCAAACAAAAGTCCGCAAGATTGGTTGTTGACCTAGCCGCCTCAGCAGGAGCATCCGAATTTACCCGTTGTAAACACGCACATGTATCGGGCGTTAGCGTAATCACTGGCGGTCACGGTTTGAGGCGCTTTCTTTCAGACCTCTCTGGCGATTCCGAAGGAGTTGTTTCCATTCCTACCACATTGAATTCGGCCGGTTGTGATCGTGAACAAATGGAAGAAATGGGAATTGATTACGAAAACTTCCTTGAATACCAGTTTGAAATTATTCATGCATATTCCGAATTAGGAATTGAGGCTACATTGTCTTGCACTCCATACGATAGGGGGGTCGAAATGGAGTCTGGAATCGGCTCTTGGGCGGAATCGAATGCGGTGTGTTACTCTAATTCCTATACTTCTTTGATGACTAACCGAGAATCAGGTCTATCGGCACTTGCCACAGCTCTTACTGGATGGGCTCCACTATGGGGTCTTCACATTGAAGACAATCGTATTCCGAATATTCTCGTGAAAGTCGAGGTCTCGATGGAAGATCTCGCTGACTGGTCGGTATTAGGTGACTGGATTGGTATGCAATTGAAACCTGATTGGAATCTTCCTTGGGGGATGATGCCGCGAATAGTTGGTTTGCCTGCTGAAGCAAACTTCGAGATGCGCAAGGCGCTTACTGCTGCCGCGGCGAATTACGGCTGTCCGATGCTGTGGGCAGATGGCCTGACAGCTGATTCCCCTGAGGTTGATTCGTTCGAGGGAGAACTTGTCTTTGGTGAAGCGGAGTTGGCTGAACGTTATGCTGACTTGGCTCCGACTGGGACTGTTGATCTTGTTGTGATTGGTTGCCCGCAGGCGAGCGTTGGTGAGGTGCGAGCGACCGCAGCGGTGGCTAGGACTCGAATGGAACTAGGCCAACGGATTCCTGACAATCGATTGTGGGTCTTCACAAGTGGTTACAACTACGATTTATTGGAGGCTGATGGCACTGTGGATTTGCTTGAGGAGGCTGGTGCGCTGGTTTTGCGAGACACTTGTCCCGAGGTGACTCCTTACAATCGCTCGAAGTACAATCATCTGTTGACTAATTCACTGAAGGCTGAGCATTATCTGAAGAGCGGGCTCAATCGTTTGCCGACAAGCGTCGCGCGAATTCAGGATTGCGTGGCACATGCATTTGACCCTAATTTGGTGACTGGGGATAGGCCTATTCTCGGTGCAAAGGGAGTCAAAGCGATGGCCACGAATAAGACGAGGCAGACGGGAGAGGCTGTGATGAACGGGCATGGTATTCCTAGTCAGAGTGACTGGAAGATTCGTGGAAAAGCGATGGTTAGCGATGTGCCGATTACTTACCTTGGCTACGTGAACCGTGACACAGGGGTTATCGAAGAACCTGGGCATCCGCTTGATGGGGTTGCCATCGAGGATACTGTTCTGATTTATCCGAAGGGCTCTGGTTCTACTGTTGCGCCCTTCGTCTTGATGGGATTAATCTACACAGGAAAGGGTCCACGAGCGATTGTGAATCGCGACGTATGTCCGTTGACGCTTCCCGCGGCGAGCCTTCTCGCCGTCCCTTATGCACACGGATTCGATGATGATCCGACCCTTGCCATCAACGATGGCGATGAAGTAGAGATGACGCTAGAGGGTGGATTGGTGCAATTGAGAGTCATCTCGCGTGTGGTCTAGAAGCGCGCGAGATTTCCGCTTTTGCGCGAGCGAGGATTGATGACTGCGCGGCTTTGCCCGTGGCTTGTGTCGAACCGCCCTGACCCCGAACCCTGCAGACCGCAGGACTTGGGTAAATTCGAGGTGACTATGCGTGATGGGGCAGCTCGTTTGGGGCGTCTTCACACTCGGCATGGCGTGCTGGATACGCCGATGTTACTGCCGGTAATTAACCCCAATATTCGCACTATTGAGCCGCGAGAGATGTGGGAGAAATACCGCGTCAATGGGCTAATCACAAATTCCTACGTGACTTGGAAACACGAGAAGTTACGAGAATCGGCTTTGGCTGACGGAATCCACGCACTGCTCGACTATCCCGGGGTTATAGTGACCGATTCGGGGACCTTTCAATCGTATGTTTATGGCGATGTCGAGGTTGGTGTTGAGGAGATTGTAGAATTCCAGCGCGACATCGGCGTGGATGTCGGGACGATGCTCGATGTATTCGGTCGGCCCGACATGAGCCGCGAGGAGATTGAGCATGCAGTCGAAGAGACCGCTGCTCGTGCCCCCGTTTCACTAGCGGTTGCAGGCGAGAGCCTCTTGCTAAACGGGCCTGTGCAGGGTGGATTACACGAAGATTTGCGCGCCGAGGCTGGTCGCTTGATGTGCGAGGTAGAGGGTGAGCATCGGGGCTTTGCTGTGCATCCAATTGGTGGTATTGTCCCGTTGATGGAACGCCAACGCTACCGCGAATTGTTTGAGATTCTACTGGCTGCTCGAGCCACGATTCCTCCTAATCGGCCGATTCACCTCTTCGGATGCGGACATCCACTCCTCTTCCCGATGTCCATTGCTCTCGGAGCCGACCTTTTCGACTCCGCTGCCTACGCCCTTTTCGCACGCGACGACCGACTTCTCACACCGACTGGCACGGTCAAACTCGGGGAATTAACCGAATGGCCAACGCACTCCACCGCACTATTCTCTTACACTCCTGCTGAGGTGCGGGCGATGGAGCGGAACGAGCGTTCCGTTCTTCTTGCCCATCACAATCTGGAGATAACTCAAGCCGAGCTTGCTCGATGCCGCGAGGCGGTGCGAAATGGAACCATTTGGCGCCTTGCGGAACAACGCAGCCATGCCTCACCACGGCTGCGCGAAGCCTTCGAATGGATCCTTGAACAATTCGAGGAAACCGAAGAAGGACCTGTCGGCGAGAGTTCGCTCAGAACTATCGCTTCGACCGACCCAGTTCGAGGTTCTTCTGAGCAATTCTCCGACGATATCGACAGCCGCCCTCATCTACTCCATCTCAACGCTCTTCTGGCAATGCGATGGCGTCGCCCTGGTTCATGGTGGGATGGCTCTTCGAATTCCCCTGAACGCGTCGTAATTCTGACCGGAGAAGGGCCTCCATGGCGCGATACCGCGCTCGGCACGGCAATCGAAGCACTGGCCGAGGAACCTCGCACAGTGGTGCTCATTTCGACCCCGGTTGGCCTCATTCCATTCACCCTTGAGGACGTCTCACCTTGGTGTCATATTGATTGCCCAGAATCTCTCTGGAACATGATTCTCGACGAGGATGAAATTGATGTCTGGCTCGATGATTTAGGTCTTGGCGACATTCCCCTCGACATCCACATCTGCCAGCCCGATCCCGAAGCCGAAGCAGGCGCTGAAAACCGCGCAGCGATTCGCACGTGGATTGACCGCTGCGCAATAGTAGACAAGCTCTCACTACTCTGTGCCATATCTCCCGAAGATGCTTGTTCTCTTACCGAAGGAATGACCGCCCGACGTTCGAGAACCGACCGCATGATCAATGTCAATTTTGGTGATGAACACTGCATCTCTCCTAGATTGCCTGACGGCGCGCTTTCGCTCACCCTAATCGGCGCGCGCCGCCTCCATGCCCTCAATCCCACAGCACCAAGCAGATTTGACGAGGGTGTCACAGCCAGCGATTCAGACCACCCAGGAATTCCTCGAGTCCTCTTGATGGACGATGCAATTCCATTCGTGGGACTAGGTCGAAATGTCATCCAAGGTTTCGTCCTTGGTGCTGACGCTCACCTCATAGTCGGCCAACCCTGCCTTGTCGTTGACAGTCACGGCAACCTCGTCGCCCATGGCACTGCCAATGCAACCGCCGATGACATGGCCTTCTTCACCAAGGGAATCGCGGTCAAAGTCCGCGACGGTGCAATGAAGGATGAGTTGAAGGAGACCTAACCCCCACCTTTTCCTACCCTCTTCCCTGATGCAACGAGATGACCGCCGGGGATTCATTCAAGTGATTACGGCCACCACATCGAGTCGACTCCCTATGGGAGTCACGTCTAGGTTGGTGCTCAATTGGAGAATGCGGAATTCGTCATCGAGACTCGCGATCTGCGAAAGATGTACGGCCCTCACCTTGCCCTCGATGACGTCAACGTGCAAATTCCAAAGGGAGCAATTGGTATCCTAGGACCCAACGGAGCAGGCAAATCGACCTTGTTCAAGTGCTTGTTAGGCCTCATCACGACAACCTCCGGAAATGGTTCAGTCCTCGGCTACGACATCAAAACCGATGGCGATATCATTCGAGCTCGCATCGGATATATGCCGGAATACGACTCGCTCGATCCAGACCTCACCGCCATCGACCAAGTCAGATACGCTGGTGAACTCCTTGGAATGAATCCTGCATCAGCGATGCAGCGCTCCCATGAAGTGCTCGAATATGTTGGCTTGCGAGACCAGCGTTACCGCAAGATCGAGTCCTTCAGCACAGGTATGAAGCAGGCCACTAAACTCGCCTGTGCCATCGTCCATGACCCTGAGATTCTCATCTGTGACGAACCCACAAACGGCCTCGACCAACGCTCTCGCGAATTCATGCTCAACACCCTACGGCGAACCGTCGACGAAGGCGGGGGTACCGTCCTGATGTCTAGCCATGTGATGGACGATGTGCAGCAGGTTTGCGACCGTGTGGTGATGATTCACAATGGCCAAGTCGTCGTTAATCGCCCGATCGCTGACCTCGCTGACCAAATCGAACGCGAGGTTGAGGCGGTGATTTGGGGGGGCGCATCTCGTATGGAGCAGGCTCTGCTCGCTGATGGTCTCAAAGTCCGTAGGATGGGTCGAGTCATGAGGGTGACAATCGACGACGAGAGCACTATCAATCGCATCATCAAAATCGCCTACAAGGCAGACGTACAGATTCGCGAATTGCATGAGTACGAACCTGATTTGGAAGATATTTTCCTGCTTATCATGGACAAGCTCGGAGCTCACGTCAAGGGAACCTCTGACCTGATGACCTCCGAACATACAGGAGGTGGTGCCTCTGTCTGAACCCGAATCATCACAACCTCCTACAGAGGATGAGGCCGAGCCGGCGCTGGCTAATCCACAGGTGGCAAGTGCTACCAATGCCGTAGCTGGAGAACCCACAGACGAGAATCAATCGGACCTCGATATAGGCTCGGGCCAGACCCGAATGGAGGTCGCATACGGGGCTGGCGATGGTGATGATGATGCAAAAGCGGTGGTTGCGCGTAAGGCCTCTTTAGGCATACTTTTCGAGCAAATTTACCGGCCGTGGAACGGTAATTTAGGGCCGCGTTGGGTTCGCAATTACGCGATTTTCAGGCACCATGTTTACGGTATCTTCCGTGGCAAGGGACATCGGCATTACAACCCATTCGTCAGGCTCGCAATACTCGTAATCTTCCTAAGTTCGCTGACTCCAATAGCGATGATTTTCCTCTCCGTGACTCTCTCAGGAGGGGAGGGTGCAGAATTCCTCAATCGAATGTGGGGCGTTAACCGCTACAACCTC
>Ga0208946_1000166_pt1 | contig 13409 bp, 16 predicted proteins | sample AOAMet2_C49A8_80_2_FD_188075 | JGI IMG/M metagenome (GOLD analysis project Ga0208946, IMG submission 188075) | Ammonia-oxidizing marine microbial communities from Monterey Bay, California, USA - C0912_C49A8_80 (SPAdes) | ecosystem: Environmental > Aquatic > Marine > Intertidal zone | place...
AGATTTCTCGTTTTCTCTAGTATAAGTGCATAAAATTAGTTTTTAGCTAGACTTCTAATTAGCGCTAATTAGCCTGGCCCAAAATTGTTACCAAATATTTTGACCATCTTGAGTAGGATGTTCCAAATTTTGTATTAAAAAATGGTCCCTTACTTTGGTCAACATTGTTCAAAAAAGTTTATTTTTTTTTCGAAAAAAAACTTTTAAACGTGTTAAAAAGTAGCGGGAGTCCAAATTTTAAAAAATAGGGTTAGGGCTATTGCCAATATCGAAAATAAACTTTTGCTATATTTGCGTCGCGTCCAGATCTTATTTCCATTTATCTTCGCTAAAATGCAAGAAACAATATATAATTATTTTTCCCACAGCCTAACCTAGAGTAAATATTTACTCTATATATAAACTCTATATATTTATAAATTGATTTTTTGGATTTTTGCACCATGCCTGGTGGTACATACTCTATTTGATCGTAGTTCAGTAGCCATTCGGGGTTACAATGCTCGTTAATCTGAGATTCTTCCATAACACAATTTTGGTAACAGTTAATATCAACCCATTCATATTCCTCATCGAAAGGTGCATCTGCTGGAAGAGCCGCGGACATAAACCCAGATTCTAACGAAATTTCTCCAGCTTTAAACATGGATGGGAATGTAAGAATTTTACAGTTGCAATTGAAAAGATGCGGTTATTTTTTGCGGTTGAACCAGGAATGATGCAGGTTACCGAATGCGTAATTAATAGGACTTCTATTTTATCGAAATTTGCAACGAAATTGTCTAATTAAGTTTCGTTCCAGATTAATTACTAGTTTCGTAAAAAAGAACATCGTGCTTTCCGGATTGGGCGCCTGAGGGTTAAAAATAAAATTTATAAAAACATTTTATTTAAAAAATTGGGCCTTTTTTATAAGGATTTTTAATGCTACGATTTTCTATTTTTACCTATTTTTAGTAGTTATTTTTGGGGTATTAAAAAGGGTTCTTTACAGAAACACCTTAGTTTTCTAAGATGAAAAATATTATAAACAGGTCTACCTTTTTTTTACTAAGTTTGAAAAAGCCCTGAAACTTCGGACAGGAAGTTTTTTTGCATTTAAACGACCAAATTTTGCAGGAGCTTGCAGTTGGTAGTACCAACTTGATGCCTTTAATTGTTGGGACTGCGTTTTGCCATTTGCCAGAAATAATAATATTGCGATTAAACAGTATGCCAACCCGTAGCTTTTAATTTCCATTTTCCACCTTCTCTACCTCCTTCTTCTGTAACACCTATCGAGGTAAATCCTTCATCAGCTTTAATATCTTCCAGCCAATGTCCACCAATTCCACCAAAAACGCCAATTAAAATCAGAATCATAATTTATAATAAAAAAGGCCTCTATAAATCTATTTTATTTGCATGTTTAAAAATACGTCACTTCAAATTATGATTTCGCATAAAAATGATATTGAGAGAAACAAAATTAACTTTTTTTTGCGTATTTGGTCTACTTTTTTTCCTTTCCTGAGGCTAGTTAATAAGTAGTTAATTGAACATAAAATTACTAAATAGTTGAAATGTTTATTATAGTCATAAATGCATCACGAAGAGGGTCATTATTGTCATAGCACTGTTAGCATTCCGCAATATGTTCAAGGTCACGCTTAAGATAAAATAACTAACGTGTCATTACGTTAGAAATAAAACAAATACATATATACATATATAAATACATATAGTATGAATTAGGAAATCCTACCAGGAAATACCTTGGCATTCCCATACAGCTGTAGAATCCTAGTTTCCTGGAAATGGAATCATAAATATAACTTTCATATCATTCACAACGAATCCTTTTCATAAAATATAGTGCATGACCCAACGTGTAACACTTTTTTAAGGAAAGTGTTACACTTTGGGAAAATGTTACACTTTGGGAAAATGTTACACTTTCGGAAAATGTTACACTTTGGGGTGTTAGAACCGCGGTTAACTGCATATCAACTCCTGAGGGGACGAGAGGGCTGTCTGAAAGGGCTGTTCAAAATTAGCGCGATGGGATTATTTTTTAATACAATTTTTTCAGTTTTTTTTAACACGAAATTTTTTACACGAAATTTTTAACACAAAATGTTTTTTGTAAATTTGATTTTTTGGGAAATTTTTGTATTAAAAAATTTCGTGTTAAAAATTGTGTTAAAAAATTGGTGTTAAAAAAAATTATTTTTAAAAAACAAGTTCCCGATCTTTTCGACAACGCGTGCCGTAAGAGCTACGTTAAAATATTTACAGAATATGAATTTGATATGTTATTTTTATGTCCAAAAATGTCAAGAGCTTTTGTAAAATTTTTGATGCCCGGTAGAATTCCATGAGTGGGAAAAATGTTCTCCAATAAAGTTTATATAAGCGTGAGATTATTTACGTGCAGATACAGTCTTAGTATTACTATTTGTATTAGATATAATAAAAATGATCTTAAAATAAATGATAAAATGTGATGAACTTTACGAGATTGAAATAAATTTTATTTGATTTTAAATGATCGAAACGAGATTCTGCCAACAAGAATGCGAAGATAGTCCTTGTCATCTGGACGTTGCATTTTTAACAATGCAGAAACTAATCAACATAAAAATTCTGATCTTCTACTTTTTTGTCTGTATATGGCCACTTTAAAGTCGACTCAGCTAATCATTTAGCCTTAAACAATTACCGAAAGTGACCCACCCCCCGGTTCCCCCATGTATTTTTTTATTTTTTTTCTTCGGAGAAATTTACCTTCTCACGGTCTTGTTCTAGGACGACCCCCAGCCTGGGGTACGTTTCCCCCAGGGGTACTTTTCCAGTTCTGTTACGAACACGAAGCCGTGGACCACCATATACAGCATTTCGCCGAACGGGGTTGTCCAGGGACACCGATTTTTTGGGATCACTCACACGGGGTCCAATTAAGCCCTAAATCTGGGTTCCTGGACAACCCCGACGCCGACCATCTCGTCGGGATCCTATGATAGAAAATTTACTATTGAACAGGAATTAAGTTAATCGTAAGTCTAATATTGACACCGTAACGCATACCTACAGAATGTTGATTTCGGAACTTCCGACTGTAATCAACATAAATTTCCTGAGTTGGACCCATCAACGCTTCCATTTTTCCATAGGCGTATACTACTACTGTTTAAAAAGTTCACCATTGTGTTCCAAAATTGTTAGTGAATGTTACAGAACTTGTACTAGAAATTTCGATGAAACCCGTTTCCAGGAACCATCCGAAAAGTATAATTACGATTAGTATTGTATCGGTTGTAGGATTAGAATGGAAGTTATGGAAAGTATCGTTTGTCACATTGCCATTTTCCGTACCATTTGCAATTGCAGCTGTCACCTAAGTAATATTTCTGTTTAATTCAAAATTCGATGTTGAAAATGTTTTTATTGGATTAGGTTTTGACAAGAATTTTAGAAATCTAAAACAATTCTGATTCTTCAGAAAATTTTTGAGTTTTCACCTATTTTGGTCAAAATTTCCATTACCAGGTACAACAGTCCTTTCGTGTATAAACAATTTTAACCCGCTTAAAATGTTTGCTCACCTCGTCCGCCCAAGAGTGCTTTGTTTCTTGGCAAATCTGTCTGCATAATCGTTTCTTCATATAATAGCTGTTTTTTATTCGGTGGCGTAAATTATCCATATCCAGCATTTTTGTAACGATTTTTTTGTAACTAAAATGGAATTCGTACTACAATTTACAGCCTGTAATCGTTTGTCAAAACTAATAACGGTGACATGTGTTTTTTGACAACTGGTTAATCGGATTTCAAATCCGCAAAAAGTCAATATACCAAGTTGTATGCCAAGTAAATATACCAGTTTTATCCCGCTGAACGTCCGAAAATCGTTTTTTTCTGATGGTAAACATAGAAATTCAAAAAGTCCAAAATATTTTTATATTTAAAATCATTTGATTTGGTCCGAAATGTATTCGACATATGACATCAACTTCGGAATACAATTGGGAATACATTACGTATTTAAAGATATTATTATAAATTTAATTTTGATTCATTAATATTTCTGACAGTCATTGGCTGACAGCAGCTGGATTTTTTTTTACTACAGCTGAGGTCGTATCTTGAAAAAAATATAACGATTGGCAAGGAATATCATCGAGTGAAAGTATTGAAAAATCTGATTTTTACATCTTCACCAAAAATTATGAATGATTATATCCGTTTTCGATCTAAAATTATATAATTTATATAAAATCAACCATCTTTTAAGTTCTTTGAACCCAATTAGGTAATTCAAGTCTTGAATTTCAGGCGCAATTACCTCATTATCCATCAAGATATAAGTGTATCGCCTTTCACTTCACGATTTATATTTAGTTCGGAACGTTGCAAAAAAGTTGCGTAAAATTTGTTAAAAGCTGAGATTTATAGCTATAATTTAACTTTTTTTCTACTTTTTTTTAAATAGATATGAAATTTTTTGCATATTTAATTCCCTATGTGCTAACATATCGCATGCGGCCATTTCAATATGGTGGTGGTTTAAAATTAGCAACGGGTGGTGCAATTGGAGTCGGTGGAAGTGTTGCAGTTGGTGGAGCAAACACTGCAGCTGGCGGTGGAGATTGTTACTGGTCCCCATGGACAGCATGGAGCCAATGTGCGAAGCGTGGACGACCATTGCCCTGCACCGAAGGTTTGTAGTTTAACTCCTATGAATTATTTTATAAAAATCGAAAATTATTTTGGGTTAAAAAGAGAAACCACACGAAAGGTCAAAAATCGCAACTTTAAAAAAAATAAGATCCGTGTTGGAAGCAGGGATGTAAAAGGGACGGCACGGGACTGTGATTTTCGGGACAGCGGGACAGGCACAAAACGGGACAAAACGAGATCCCGCGATTTTTTCTCCCGGGACGGAAAATATTTTTTGTGTGGGATGGGACGGGACAAGGACGCAAATTAAAATAATAAAGGGGACGGGACTGTCCCGTCCCTTTTACATCTCTGGTTGGAGGTCCAGGCAATTAAAATTTACTTTAAGTAAAAACCCGAGTTCGAAAATGTAATGGTTCGCATCGTGGCTGCTGTGTTGGTAAATCCAGCGAGTTTGACGTTTGTGGACAAGCTGATCCTGAGTGCATTAAAGAATTATGCACTCCTTGGTCATCATGTTGTCCAGTGAAGACCCCGGTCGGTGCACCCGCCCGCTACACCCGAAAGCGCTCCTGTAGTAAAATTCCAATTTACCAATTTGATAGAACAATTCCAAAGGAAGAATCCTGCACAATGGATTCCCAGTGGTCCGAATGGTCAACCTGTTCTACAACTTGTGGTGTAGGATCCCAGCGTCGTACGCGATTGGCATCTCATTGCCCAAACATAAAAGATATTGATAGTCAGGAGACATCGTGCCTGGTTAAGATTTGCCCAAAAGTGGCTACAACGAAAACGCCCCCTGTTACACGTACACTGCTACCGACCACTGTTACATCACCCGTACCATGTAATATTAGTGACGAATTAATCGCAGAAATCAGAATAATGTTAAACCAAGAATGTACCAAATACGATTGGACCGAATGGTCGGTATGTCAAAATCCATGCAGCGGGCGACGGACCAGATGTACCAAAACAAAACCAGTGCTGGAACCAACGACAATTCAGTACGAGGAATGTGCCCAGATTAACCAGTGTACCCAGCCAGAAGAATGCCAAAGCGACTGGGGCGTATGGTCATCGTGGGAAACGACCATGCCGAATATTCAAGCACGAATTCGAATAAATAATTGTAATGATCATGATATCGATTATCGTCATAACCAACCGGTTGCATCGTATGTTAAACCATGCTTGAAAAAACAAGCGCCAAAATGTTATGAAATAGGTAAAATTTATCCCGCTGATGACATTCAACAATCAACAGCAATTATACAATCACAACCGGACATTCCTTCGACCTACGCACAACAAAATATAATCCAACAACCAAATTCATTTCAACAACCAAATTCATTTCAACAACCAAATGCATTTCAACCGCCAAATATATTCCAACAACCAAATGCATTTCAGCAACCATATGTATTCCAACAAGCACAAGCTGACATGCCTCCCGCCTATATACAACAAGCTGCAATGCAAGATATGGTCGATATTCAACAGCCAAAACAACCAATAACTGAGACGCAATTTGGTGTACCACCCTTTGGTGGAATTAGTATAGGTTCAGTTAATGCTGCTCTAAAGAATCCACCTGTGCCTGTCGATCCCGCTACTCAGTATCAATATGTTGAGATGGTACCGAATCAGCTAAAATTAAGCTAAACTGTAGACCCATCTGTAAATATTTTTGCATAGAATCCTTACTAATGTATTATTTAAGTTATGAGCCCATCCTCAATAAACTAATATATCAAGTTTGTATAATCATTTATTTGCTCAAGCGTTTCTTTTCGTAATTTCCGTACGATTAAATCCTCGTGGTCTTAATTTTCGTAAGGTTAATGTATGATAATAACACAGGTGTCAAAACACAAACTTACCAATTTTTTTATACCAATTCATTATCGAAATTAGCGATACCGAATCGTTACATATCGCGATATATCGCAGATCGTCGCAAAAATGAAAAATGCCTTTACAAAAATTTGATTCCAATGCTTAGAGTATTTAAAACTAAAATTTAATTGAAATTTCCGAAACTAAAATTTAATTAAAATTTCCCCAACTAAAATTTAATTGGAATTTCTCCAAACTAAAATTTAATTGAAATTTCCCCAAACTAAAATTTAATTGAAATTTCCCAAACTAAAATTTAATTGAAATTACCCAAACTAACGTTTAACTGGAATTACCCCAAACTATAATTTAATTGGGAAATTCCAATATACCAATTGTAATAAAAAAGTTTCTAGAATTCCACAAAAATAAATTTTCTACAGTATAAGTTATACTGTATAACCAATAGGAATTAAAAAGTTTCTTACAAAGTTTATTACAAAAAATAGGGGTCAAATTCAGAATTTCACTTTCTGATCAGTTGTAAATTATCAACCGACAGAGACAGGCGACAAAAATAAAAAAATATGTTTAATTGAATTAAATTTTTTTAAACCGTGAACAAAATCACGAGATGGATTTGGGGTGTATTGCAGGGCCGCCCAATTGTGGAAAATCACGATACACATGAACCACCTCAGCTGAGCTCAGCCAGGTAAACCGCAAGGTAATTTATTTGACAATTCATATGCTAAGCTTCAAGTTGGATTAGTATATGTCACAAAATGGCGCTAGATCGGTCGATGACGGTGGGAGTGTCGAAGCGAAATCCATGTTTGTACCCTCATTTCTCGATGCGGTTGATACGGTTATGGTGGAAAAAGTTGTTTATATGTCATCGATTCCGCTTCCTATTATAGCCGAGATTGCAATTTGGGCATTTTAAGATGTCGGCAAAAGATTGAGGATCTTTCGTGGTCGGTCCTATTTGTGAGCCATTACAATCGAAAGGGACAGCTAGTGGAACCGGGAAAGTTCTGTCCAGACAATGCGATCTCATAATGCATTTGAAAGTGGATTGTACGATTTGGTCTGAAAAATCCCGGTGGTCGCATCTTATGAAACATGTCGCCAAGTAAATTTTAGGAAGCTTCAATTAAATTGAAAATGTTCTAGAATTACTTTGTGTTATGTTTTATTATACAGTATGGCCAATTGGAATTAAAAAAGGTTCTAGAATTCCAAAAATAGGGGTCAAATTCAAAATTTCAGTTTCGGGTTAGTTGTAATTTATCAACCAACCGAAATAGCAAAAATTTGGAAGAAACGCATAAAGAAAATTGGAGTTAGGGTATTCGGCAAGACCAATAAAAATTGTGACCGCCCAGGTTGCACTGCAAAGCCTATGTAAGTAATACCTTTAAAATAAGTAATAACTTTAAAATATTATATCCTATTTTTATAGGCATCCAAACGCTATAAGCCGGCACCAGAAATTAGGCCGTTGTACTGGGGCCAAGCCAGTGAATAACATGGAACCCCGAGATGCCCTTGGGGACCTTGAATGAGACCCCGCAATCCTGCAATAGTTATGGACAAAATACACTGTTTTTGAAACATTGTTAAGAATTATTGGCAACAAAAAATTACAAAGAAAGATTTAGATTTATATAAAATTTATTATTTATTATGAATAAATATAAAAAAAATAAACAAACTTCAAAAAAATTACCGCTATCTTGTAAACAGATCCTTTTCCTCTACTATAACTACTGTTATCGGCAGACGGCTTTGGTGGTATAATACACCACAAAGCTGTGCTATACAGGTCACTGTTGTTTTTACTCTTGACCTCGGTTGGTGCTACAATTGGCTGCATTTGGTTCCCCGTAAACCTTCCGGTCTTTAAAATAAATTAAAAAGGGAAAATACTCCTACGCAAATATAATGGACTCACCGGCTGCGGAAATTAAAATAGGTTTTAAAGTTGAAATTTACGTCAGTCCACCATTATATAATTTTCAATTTCAAAAATTTAGGTCTGACAATGTTCTGAGGAATCAATTACAATAACTGGGTCAGAGTTTTTTTAATATAAGATTGAGCAATTACTTGACTTATAAAATAATATTTCTTTTCACGTCAACCTCATTCTGACAACTATGAGAACTTTTATTTTTTCACTTGCAGGTGACCTGTGTCTAGTCGCTAGTGGTATGGCCAGTAGTGAGCAGTGGTCCGTGTCTGGTCGCCAGCCACGGGCCGCATCAAATTCGTGCATCTGGAACGAGTGGACGAGTTGGAGCTCATGTGCAAAACGTGGAAAACCATTACAATGTACACCAGGAAAACGATTAGAAACAAAAAAATATACAAATAGCCCCCAAAGGACGATTTCTCTAGGATAAATCTAGAATTCGCCAAGGATTTTGTTCAAGTATTCCACTGTCAGTTGGTAAAGTTAATAAACATTATTTATTTCTAACGTACGTACAGTACAAACCCGTCTGAGGAAGTGTACAGGAGCATACGGCTGCTGCGAGGGTGCTTCGAGTGAGTTAAAAGTATGTGGATCTGTTGAGCCGGTCTGCCTCGATAATTCTGACATTTGTGAGTGGTCCCCATGTTGCCCAAAGGACAATAAACTGGTTAGAACGCGATCCTGCTCGAATCCTGTTTATCAGGCTGATCCAACAATCGCAAAAAGTGAAAGTTGTGAAATACCTTGGTCGTCCTGGTCAACTTGTGATTTTTTCTCCGACAGTTGTGGCGCGGGTATTCGACGTCGTACTGGCAAGCTTGCCGGCTGTAACAACCCTGTATTTACACAGGAAATATCATGTTTTGAGACATGTGGTAGAAGGGGACCCGTTACTATACCAACAAATACGCCTCCAACTACGGCATCGATACCAACTACCGGTACGTCGACTATAGCACCAACCACGACATCTCCCTGTGTTCTTGACGAAACACTGTTGGCGAATATCGGTAAAATGTTAAATGGAAATTGTGCAGAACGTTACGAATGGACGACATGGACAAGGTCAGAGTTTAAATTATTCTGCCGCCGAAATTAGTCATGCTAGTTTTTATTCTTTATGAATTTTATTTAAAAATCGGCAACAAAAAAATTTGGCAACAAAAAATCGACAACAAAATGTTTTTTTTTGAAAAATTGAAATTTTGGCCATTTGCAACTCTGGACAAGGTGCCCGAATCAATGTTCCGGAAAACGATCGCGTTTCGCCCAAACATCAAAATTACAGATGACAGTTCAAAGGCAGGACTGTTCGGAATTATATAGGTGCGCAGTCGCGGTGGACTGTGAAAGTGTTTGGAATAACTGGAATGAATGGCAACAAATCACATCCGTCGTACAGCAGCGAATACGTACCAATATTTGCAAGGATATTGATATAGACTATATGCGCCTACCAAATAAACAATATGTAACTGACGATTGCTCAAAATCGGTAGAACAATGCGAACAACAACGCATGAGACAAGAAATTTATAACTATCAATCGTACACACCACAACAAATTCCTGTACTATTTCCCGGATAAATGATATCCGAAAATGTCGGAAAATATACTTATCCCTATTTTTATGAAAGTGAAGTTCGAAAATTTTGATGTAAAAAATGGTGTAAAATTGGTGCAAAATTTTTAGTGCACAAATGTTCGGTATCCTGAATTGTGTTGGGCGTTCGTCTGGATCTATGGTTGGTAATTATTGTTTTGGGATAACATTTTTTCAGAAAATTTGGTTGAAATTCCGGAGGCCTACTAAATTTTCCTCAAAAATATTTCCCAAAAACCCCTAGTTCCAGCCGCCGTTCGCCTTCGTCGTCCTTTAGTAACCTATCTCGAACCCTAATATTTTCGAGTGGACTCTCTATATTCAATTTAATTGCTAATAGCAAATCTACCTTATCTAGTAACCTAATGATGTAAAAAATGCAAAAATTTTGATGTGAAAAAATGGGTGTAAAATATGCAACAAATTTCGTGTAAAAATGCAAGAATTTTGTAAAAAAATATTTCCAGTATAGTATGCATTCATTGCGCCCTTTCCTGCTAAAGATTCGATATTTTTAGCTGCAAATTTGCAAGATACAAGCATTTATTAAATATCTTCTTCTGTAAAAATTTCTTTTACTCTTTCGAATTCTTCTTCTAGCTTGTTGACTAGGTTCATAATATATGTAACTTCAATATACATCACTACGGCAAATGCAGTTAGGCACACAATTCCTAAGAGGATAGCTGCGCATGCGAAGTTTTTTGTTTTGTTCACTGCCGATTTGTATACGTCGCGGTTGTTTGTCACTTAACGGATATAAACTATTCTAAGAATCGTAAAATATAATTGAAAGCCCCTCGGCACCTAACTTCTGCCACCTAGCGGCTAAAATGCCCGTTATCATACTAAAGTTTGCCTATCATTTGTAAGCGTTGAAGTTATATCCAAGCCTTGCGCCGTTTTTGCAATAGTAAAATGTACTACGGAAATAATTCCCAACCAAGGGCAGCACGCAAACGCACATATTGGACACCATATCGATGGGATTTCCGTGCTAAAACATACATCACAATATACTTCCGTATGCCATTCATCTCCAATTTTCTCATGCCTACGAGTTCCTGAGCTACGGCTGGGACTATAGCTCATTGTGACGATACAAAAATCACGTAAAATCGGTGTTTATCTCTTATTTCGTCTAATGCTTTTTGGCATTTAAAATTAGTAAACAGCCTCAAACCGCATTATGTTTTTTTACGACGGCATAAATGGCATACAAACAAAAAATTAATAATAGCAAGTTATGATAATTATGAAAATAATCAGGAATTGAAGCGGAATTGAAGCGGATTCTCGTGATTTATTTTACTCCGCTGAACAGGGTAATTGTATGATCGATAATTGTATGATTGATTGTATGTAAAAATCGGAAAATAATGTCCACTTGTTTCCGAAGTAAACTCCGCTACGATTTTGGAAAAAGCTCGACATAGCTCGTCAGCGAAATTCGGACTGTTTTCTGCGCGTAAAAGTAAAATTCGAACGGTTTTCGACCGTAAAAGTTGCGATCTGTCAAAACCATCATATGTACCTGGTACATTGTACCATGCACTAAAATGCCACCATCATATCCATTATTAACCCCCAGCGGGCGATCTGTATATGAACAGTATAATTATTCTAAAATTGACATTATTGGCGCCAAATCGCCCGCTAGGGGTTAATGGATTAATTATTGTACGTCAGATAGATAAAATGTAATGACCGTCACTGACACGGTGTCAGTATGTATATTATATACATAGTGCTATACAGTATATATGGACGCCAATCATCCGATGCTCATCAGAGTATTTTACATATTTTTGGACCATGTTTACAATATTTGTAAGGGTTTGCAATAATAACATATTCACATACATAGTACAGTTTACAATTTAAGCTGTTCATGTATACAGTATATGATAGCGGCGCTGCAAATTCATGTTGTTTTTGCGGATGAACCGTATATTTGATATTGCGGTTGAACTGCAAATTTTTGGGGTTGCGGGCAGTTGAAAGGCACCAATTTTGGTGGTCAGTGACCACTGGTCACCCGCAAAAACGCCATGCCCGCAGAACTTCATGCCCCACGCTCATGTGACATAATTGTAATGTTATGATTTCTCCTGCTTTCCAAAATACCTAGTTAATAAAAAATCGACGGTTCGAACCTTATTAGGGTAATTAAAGTATAACTCTGAACCTAGTTGTACTGCACATGGTATGTGGTTTTTATCGGGTGTCATCTAATAGTGGACCTTCTATTGGTAATGTTGGACATCATTCCCACGATGAGGTAGATGAAAATGTGATAAATATGTGGCTTAATGAATTTGGTCATGATTTGGAAGAAACTGGCGCTACTAACAAAGAGCTGGACAATATGCTATCGTCGATATCACTAAATGATATGTAAAAAAATTTATGTAACATTTTTCCTGACTTAAAAATTTGGAAAAATGCTTTAGTAAAATCTGATAAAACTCCTGAAAAAGCTCACCAAAAATCACACGCGCTAAAATGCTCTAGCGGATCGCACAAATCTCTAGCGCACGCACGCAAGCACAAAAATAGCGGGCGACTTTATATCATTCTGGAAGCATATTGTGCACAATTGTGTATAAATTACAGCGTGATATAAATAAGGAGTTTTATCAAACATTTTACACAAGCGTTTTTTCCAAATTTCCATTATGAAAATATTATTAATAAAATAAATTAATATAATATTAAAATAATTTCTAAAGCCACAATTCCTGATTGGCAAAATTTCTGATTGGCGGTTATTTTAAAAATGCGACCAAAGTTTTTTGGAGGAGATCTTCTTGTTTATATCCACGTAAAATATAATTTGTACTATTGCTTATAGTCTATTAGTAAAACACAAAGTATACTTAATACTTAATGGTATGGTCACAAAAGACTTAAAGTATATTCATTTTATAGATTTTTTCATTCCTTCCGGCGTACTTTATAACAGTGCTATTTTCTTGCTATATATTTTTTAATTCCCTGACTAAATTATTTCGTCCTAAATGTGGACTAAATTTCCTGGCTTTGTGCCATCATCTTGCGAGCCTAAATATTTTTGTTGAAATTGTGTGTGATATAAATTGTTAATATTTACTCGCCCTGCCAAGGTCAAAATGATGTTTTGCCGGAATACGGCTCATCTTGCCCAATTCCAAGTCGACTTAAAATGGGATCTACTTTTCTACACGATTTTGTTTTACACCAATTTTTTGCTTTTTTACGCCACTTTTTTCCAAAAAATCGTTTTCTAAATTTCAAAATTTGGTGTAAAAAAGGAATAATTGGTGTAAAAAAGTAAAATT
>Ga0208946_1000171_pt1 | contig 13283 bp, 8 predicted proteins | sample AOAMet2_C49A8_80_2_FD_188075 | JGI IMG/M metagenome (GOLD analysis project Ga0208946, IMG submission 188075) | Ammonia-oxidizing marine microbial communities from Monterey Bay, California, USA - C0912_C49A8_80 (SPAdes) | ecosystem: Environmental > Aquatic > Marine > Intertidal zone | place...
GACCAGTTGTCGGCTTAATGAGCTTTTTCAGTTGCCTTTAACTCTCTGTTGGATATCAACATCTGGGTCATTAAAAAAGAGACCAGTTGTGACCCCCCGGTATGTATCCCCTAAACTTTACTTAGGCCTGTGCTTCTCGACCAATAAGAAATCCAGATTTGACAAAATGTCGAAGTACAGAGATCGAAGTAAAGAGGTCGAAGTACGCTAGCCGAAGTAAAGATGCCCAAGTACAGCGGCTAAGTAGAGCGGTCGAAGTACAGAAAAGGTCGAACTGATGCGTACCCGGATGACGACATTTTATAGTGATCATAAAAATTATATTTATAGTCTAAATGAGGCTTATCCAGGATTTTCTGGTTCTTGGTCCTCCAAATTCTGGGCCCGCGGACCGAATTAATGTGGCCCACATTATGTGGATCTAGATGATATTTTTCGCCGTAAGGGGGCTAAACAAATAATGTGCTGGGAAGCTTCAATATATAAATTTCATTATATTTATTGAGCACATTTTTCTATTGAACCTTACCACTTATTAACAAAGTTTTTGTTGCTGGTTTTGCACCCGGGCGTGCCCTTTGAACTATTCTTTGCTAAATAAATATTATATACTAATATATATTTTCACGGAAGTCTCTTTTTTAGATCTGGAATAAATGACCATCGAGAAAAATAATGTGGCAATTTTGGGGTATTATTGGTGCATATGTTGCTCTTCATAGTTTGCGATGGATATATCAGGTATGGAGAGAAAATTATTGAAGTGTCGGATAAGGTATATATAGGGGAAATAAATTTTGTTTATTTTCTGATTTGTAGGACAACTTCTTACGCTCTTTCTGGTGTTTTTTTTTAATTTTGACGGTGCGGTACCTAGGTATATCATACCGTATAAAAATTCTCGGTGGCGAAAAAAATAGAAAAAGCCATTGACGCTGTTTTTTGTAGGTGGGTCCGTCATTTGCGCCATAAATACGCTAGTATGGTAAATTTTTGGTCTGGCAAAGTTATACTCATTTTGTAGCCCTGAAACCCAGCATTTTCAGAAAAATAATGATTTTTAATTTTTTTCCTCAAAAAGGTCGAAATCGGCGATCAAAATATAAACGCTTTTTATAAGATTCAATTAACTAGAGAGGGCGCCCCTAAAAAAACGACGCCATTATGATTAAATAATGAGTAGATTTATAATTACGAAGAAAATAAATTTATTGAGATCAGTGAAAAGGCTGTAAATTAAATAGAATAGGGAATCCTAATTACTTTGAGATTAAATAAATAATTTAGGTAAAATAAACTTTTTTTTGAAACTAATATTTTCTGGGTTTCTGGGAACTAAGTTTTTCAACAATTTTCAACAAAAGTGGGACAAATCAAATCAAGCTCCTCCATATTTGGTCATCTCCATATTTGGTACATCACGCCATATTTGACGATCATAAATCACGCCATATTTTACCATAATCCGTGATGTACGATGGTCAAATATGGAGGAGCTAAGTTGGCTTGATTTGTCCCACTTTGGTTGAAAAAATACGCTTCGAAACAATTTATAATTCGTAGTTCCAAGGAACCCGGAAAATCTTAGTTTCAACAAAAAGTTTCCTTTTACCTAAATTAATTTTAACTAAATTATTTAAAACGTCTAGTCAAATATGTCATGATGTAGAAATTAACTGTACCATTATGGTAATTTTTACGATAATGTATACGCCTCTAATTAATACGTTTCCCTTAATTGATACGACTTTTTGGAGACTTTTTTATTCTATTTTATTTATTTTTTATTTAAGATTTTGATAATTAATTGGAAAACCGTAACGTTAGTGTGAAACGTAACATTTATAAGTAGGCAGTGCCTACACACATTATTCACTGTAAAAGTATTTTATACAATAAAAAACCGAAATATGAAAAATATCCTTCAAAATTCTTACATTTTTGACAAATCGTATCAATTAGGACATGTGTACTGAGAGCAGACGTAAGTCGCCAAAACCGGTTATGAAACCGGTCCGAATTTTCCCACCTCTCCTCAAATAATTGATCAAAGAAAGACCGACCTTGCATGTTCGACAAATATTAAAGGATATGCCTAGACAAACTCGAAATAAATCAAATATACTATTTCCCAGAAACGATTTTTTTGGTTACTTCCTAAAACAGCAGGCAAACATTAGCGTTAAACTCTAACCGGTAAAGGCAAGATTTTGGTGAGTAAACAAATACAGTACTCATGCCCTAATTGATACGCTCCTAGAAATCGTACCAATTAGGGCATGAGTACTGTACTTATGCGCCGCATTGTGACCTTATTGCGGACCTGCGCGATAAATTTACAACACGTAACACATGTTACACGTTCCACAGGTCACACAATTTCGAAATCAATAAATATATCATGTATGATATTCATTTCGCTACATACGTATCACGCATGAAACATTTATTAATTTCGAAATTTTGTGACCTATGGGCACGTTTTGTATATTTGTATTATATATGCATAACATCATGCTTATTGCGCATGACATTTATTCATATCGAAGTTATCTGACCTGCTCTACATTTTCTGATGTAAGGAAACACAACGCATAAACAAGGCCCAAAAGTAGTTTATCGTCTAAAAATCGTTTAAAAAGTGACATACCGTGCCGCATTTCCAACATTTTTGGTCAAACTTGCACTCCATTAAATAATATTTTTGTAGTACGACCAAATTTGGCGGTTCGTGAAAAATTACCCAATTGCTACCTATGATAACTGGACGAATCGTTCACGACTGGGGCGATGGATCACTGGTCATCTTTTGGACTTTGGCCGCGAATCGGGAAAATCTCATGTTGTATTTGATTGGCGCTTATCGCAGATACGGGAATGCGGTGCGCACGTAATACGCATTTTTCACAAGCCCATTCTCCTGGTCTACTCGCCAGAATTAGTCAGATTTTTCCTAAATCTTGACCCACAATCGTGGATCAAGCTGCCAATGACGACGCGAATTTTTCCAGCGATTATGCAGAAAAGTCTAATTTGTAAAAGTGGCTCCGATTGGAAATCGCATCAAAGACACTTTACACCATTTTTTCACTTGGCCAAGCTGCAAAAGTTCACCGATCATTTTGTCAAGTCAGCCGAAAAGTTGACCGAATTGTGGCGAAAGCGAGGCGAAGGGGGAAAATCGTTCCTAATTGACGCCGATATCCACTCACTTACAATAAAATCTATAATGCAATCGCTACTGGGAATGGACCTGGAATTTTCCAACGATCAAAATGATTCCAAAGGTATTATTCATTCATTTATGGTTCTGTGCCGAAATGTTGAGATTCCAAAATCAATCCGCCAATGGATACCCAAATTGCCACTACTTTGGCGCTTTACCGAGCGCGGAAATGATGTTCAGTTTGCGATGGACAAAATGAACCGGCTCGTTGCCGGCGTTTCCGCCGCATCCCATAAACGCAAAGATGTTTCCGATTTGGCCTACTACATTACAACAAAAACGACAATGACCGCCAAAGAGCTTACCGCGGACATTTTTGCGTTTATCTTTGCCGGCCATGAAACAAGTAAAAATACGCTAATTTGGTGCTTGTATGAATTGGCATCGAGCGCCGAACTGCAAGATGAAATTTTTGAGGAGTATCAGGCGATGATGAAAAAGAATAAAGATCTATCGAGCTTCATCAATCGGGATACCTTACTAACATCATTTATAAGCGAAGTTCAGCGGTTTTACAGTGTTGCGCCAGAGCTCGCGCCGCGTATTCTAACCAAGGATACGATGATGCCGAATGGTACGGTTGCACCAGCTGGAACGTGTTTCAACATTGGCATTTGGGAAAGTCACATGAATCCGTACACTTGGCACGAGCCACATATTTTTAAACCAAAACGCTTTCAAGAAGAAGAAATTCCTACGTGTGCCTTTCTACCCTTTTCAATGGGCGTACGAAAATGCATTGGGTACAAGTATGCAATTTTACAACTCCGAGCTGTACTTATTGTATTAGTACGCTCGTTTCGATTCAAGCTCGATCCGGACCATAATGTGATTAAAACGCGGATTATGACTATTTCACCACACAATGGCGTCAAAATGACAATTGAACCACGTGACGATTTATGAATCCTGTACGATAAATCATTTTTATGACTCATAGTTTAAGAGTACTGCATTTTTATACGTCTTGCATTCCTACTAGTATTATGTATTTTTAATGTTTATATAAATAAAAGCACTTGCATGATCACGCATGATTAGCGTCTGCTCACTTGTTTTTTTAGAATCCTCCCCAGTTTCCACCAAGCTCTTATTTAAAAAATTTTAATTCTCAATTACTGCAACTAAGAATTTTCTTTTTGAACCGCATCGCGGAAAGTAACGGAAAGTGCCTAATTTATTACTTTTAGTTTCTTATTTTTTGATTTCCGGCCGTCCTATTGGCTGAAACCGGAAACTGAGCAGACGCTACGCATGATCATAGATGACCACAAAAAATATTATAGTATTTTTTCACCAAAAAAATTGTTTTTAAAATGTTTAAAATCAGGTGTCGTTGCATCACATCGTTACGTTTTTTGAGAATATGAATCGTAACGATCCGGTCGGAGGCACTGTATTTGTTAAAGAAATTGAAATTAAAATTGAAATTCAAAAATCGGTTGGAAGTCTTGACGACTAGGACCTGATGAGTTTGCAATTTCCCAATGTCACTCGGTACGGCTGTCGCATCTCAACCGATTGACTGAACCTTAAAATAACTCGAAGTGGCGAGGCTTAAATATTTAACGACCTGGAAACATACATATTGACGAGCTGACCAATTATGGAATAAAAATACGGAAAATGAGGAGGTTTTCACTACCTGATTATGGCATCGATAAGTTTAAATTATTTTATGGTACGTTTTGGATTGGCGGATATATTTATACTATGTATAACATTTACAATAATATTACAAGCTTTACGCAACGACAATCGACAGTAAGCCAGTCGGATTTACGGACAATGGGTACGTCATGTAGTAACTTTTCATAAAAAATAATTTTCTTAAAAGATAATGAGACAAATCTGATTAATTTCCCGAAAGTGATGCTGTGCGCAGATTCCATACATTCCCGAGTCAAACTATATCAACGTTATCCGGGAATAAATGTTTCAATGATTGAACGCCTATATGGTCATGAAATTGCACGGCATAATCGAGACCTATGGGTGCTGAAATCAATGTATCCAAATATGATAACATCCGCACAGGTAACATTTAAGTAATGACGCCGTTTTTGAGATGGGTATATTTTCTGTACACTATAGTGGCCACTGGTTAAATGTTTTTCATATAGTTTTTCATCGTGAAGCCCATGAAATAAATATCAGAAGAATCATTTTTTCAAAAAATATCCAGGGAATTTAATTTTGAGGGCTTTTTTCGGGTTTGATTTTAATTCGAATTCTATTGCACTTCAGTTAGTTGATTGGTGCCACCTGTTATAATAAGTGAAACTGATCGCGTTAATTAATATATTTGAAGTTTGGGGTTTTCGATGTTTCAAAATGTTTTTTCGGAAAAGTGGGTCTTTTCACTCAGAAGTTCTCACATTTAAAAAATTTGATGGGTTTCATGATGATCTCAAAATTATATGAAACAAATTTAACCCTGAGCGCTGATCGTGTATAGAAAATACGCCCAGCTAAAAAAACGGGATCAATATTGTTGGTCGAAATTTTGCGCTTCTAACTCCTACTTTAGTTGAAGGTGTTGATCGACCAACAAATACAAAACGCTTCATGGCGCCAGTTTAACGCGCTGAACTTGAGGTCATTTTTTAAAAGTACAACATCAAAGTATTACGTACTTGAATGTAAATTGCAAAATATAAACTGCTCCGGATTGTGGAAAATTAAATGGACATTAATGGGCGCGTGTCTGGAGCTGGATGTCCGAGAAGCACATGAACTAGAAAGGAAACGTTTGGCGCTCAACAGACAGGCAGCTAAACTTATGAATAAAATGCAAAAATCTCCAAAGCAAGGTTTAATTGAAAATATAACAAAAAAGGGATACGTATTATGTCGACCTTTTCTCTCGAACTGTACTTCGACCTTTTTAGCCAAACTTTACTTCCGCTGAAAAGTTTCGAACGTTATCCAAAAATGATTTTTAAAATTTTCGAAAAAAAAGTCGAAATAGAATACAGTCGAGAGTCTCGACTCGAGACCCATAAATCGTTACGCTATAAATCGTTACGAAATTTGAAATAGTTACGAAATTTGAAATCGTTATGCTTTTTTGGTGATTTTTGATGATTTTCCAAAAAAAATAAAGTGTTTTTTTGGACGTTGTAACGATTTATGGGTCTCGACTGTAACAATAGTAGCGAAAAATCTTTAAAAATCAATCAAAACTCTCCCAAAAGCATAATTTAACAAAAGCAGCCCCATCGGTTATTCCTAATAGGAATATAGAAACCAATGTAATTAAGCAATTGGATTTGACTATTGGTTACAACCACAGTGATACCACATTTGGATGGAAAGGATATAAAAATGCGCTTACACTATACTACTTACATCCAGGTTTTCCAAAATCATTCTACACCCGATTTTAAATAATTTATTTAGAAGAGCGATTTATTAAAGAAGAACATTCATACCCGTTAGTTCCAGGTTTAACACCTGTTCTAAATGTGGTTAATGTTCGAACAATCCTACTAGGTAAACCTTATACAAATTGTGTCCCTGACGAAGGATACACTACTCAATCGTGTGTTTATGCAAAGCTCATGAATCGAATTGTAGACCAGGGAGTTCAACATAGTTTTACCGTATGCCGCAAAAATTGGTAAATGGAATTTTTAGCATTTTTAACATACTGACCTAAAAACACCGCCATTATGATTCTTAGCATCTTAACATTTTACGATGGCTAAGTTTCATAACATACAGTATGTTACATACTGGAGATTATTTTGAACTCTTTTTGCAGACATTTGTGAATGTTATCCCACATACGTAGAAGATGCTCGGCATTTGGTAAATGACTCGAAGGCAGATAAACCCTGTAACTTTTACCTACATGCAGCATGTGTGTCATTTATAAAGGTTAGAAAATAGTACATTGCATGGCCGTTTTTATTATACCGGGCTTGATTATTGGTGGTGTTTTCATGGGATATATTCGTATATTTGATTACAATAATTTGTGTTTTATTTAAAAAAAAAATAATAATAAAAAAATAATAAAAAAAAAATTACTGAGAATGGGACCTTTTTGCTCTCACTATCATAAGTGAGAATGATCCCTAGTGCGAGCAAAAAGGTCCCATTATTATTATAGGAACAATTTGACCAAACTGAACCGTATTGCGAACCAGCTTGTCATCATAATTCAGTTCACCAAGAAAGTATACTTGTAAGTTCCACAGGAATGTTTTAGTAGTACTATTCTATTCGAAATCTACGATTTAATTACTAGTATTCAAAATTGGATGACAAAAAGATAGACTTTCTTCAGTCAACCCGTCATACATCAAATCAGCTAAGTATGACGGCATGATTTTCTCTACCTTTTTTTACACCAATTTTTGCTTTTTTTGCACTAAAATTTGGTGTAAAAAAATCAGATCAAAAATGGAAAAATTTTGTGTAAAGAAATTTGCTGTAAAAAATGCAAAAATTTTGATGGAAAAAACATTGCTGTAAAAAATTCAAAAATTTTGATGTAAAAAATGCAACAATTTTGTTAAAAAGTAAAAAATTTGGTGTACAAAATATCCCCTTAAATGTCATATTAAGCTTTGATATCGACAACTATAAGAATGGCGGAGGTGGTTGGAAAGTTATACGAAGAACGCCCAAATTACACTTTTAATGAGCTAGTAGCTGACATTGGGGGCTCATTAGGGCTTGTACTTGGACTGAGTATGATTGACATTTGTGTGTTTGGACGAACAATGTGTAGAGTGACGCGTCGGAAAATTTCTCAATTTAGTACTAGTAGAAAGCCAACGTGCTCAGAATGGCATAAAATTAACCATGATGCAAATGGGAAAAGCTACAGAGTACAGGCTAAAACACAAATGGCCATTCTGCCACCGATGGCAAAACCGTCGTATGTCAACCTGTCAAACGATGAAATATTAACGAAGTTATGAAAAAATGGCAAAATGTTTTCGTACTAATAATTTTAAATATTATTTATGCATGTCTGTCACACTTTGTGCAGTATAATTTTGTAAAAAATAAATTTGTTTGTTCTACATACTTAGATATATAAACTTTTGTATTGATTATATTAATTATATTTCAATCAATTTTTTATCATGACAATCCAGGATCGGAAAATTTGAAAAGTCCGTTTTTATTGATATTAGTTGGAGATGTTTAAAACCTTAATTGTTTAATTGGTTTAATTAATAGTGAAAACCTAGTTATTTAAAAGTTACTAAGGAGTTTCTGAATTTATACGTTTTAAAATGATATGAAGCTCGCCGCTCGAAAAAATAATTTGGAGGGCCAAATTTTGTATAACAGCCTGGACCATCCTAAAAACGGCGTCATTGATACATTATTTTCAAAAAAAAAATATCACTGATTTCCCACAGATTTTATGCGTTTTCAACACAAAGTTTGATCCACGAAGTCTTAACGTGTTAAAAAGAGGAAGAAATAATATAAAATATTCATGCAGAAAATCGTATTAAAAAATTGTCATTTTGCGGCATAATCCAAGAAATACACATTTACGAACTAGACGTTATAAGATATAAATTTTGCTGCGAAAGTTTTTATTTTATTAAGGTTTCATTAATTTTCCGTTAAGGCAGTAAATAATGACGAAAAAAATGCACGTGATGCGCAGATGGGTTTTAAAGGTATTAAATTATTGACGACGAACATTTCCTGCCTTTTTAAAATTAATACAATTACATATCGATCTATATTGAGTCGAGTAGGCCAAATAGCAAAAGAAAAGGAGCAACAGGGCCGCGTATTCTTTTTCCTCGTTTTTGCCTCATCCCCCCTTCTGTCTCGGTGTCGAGTGATCGTGGCTGTTAGTGGCTGAATCTAGTATGTGCCCAATTCCTCCGCCTCGTTTTTTTCTGCTTGCTCATTGCAACTTAAAAAACGCAATGCCATTTCATTTTTAGATATAAAAATATAATAATGGATTCACATGGTTGAGATAATAAAAACGATTTGAGAAAAAACATAAAAACAGAGTTCCAAACCAAGAGAGAGACGTATGTTAAATTGTCAAGATTGTGACTACTCGGGCATATAAATTTTCTACGTTTTGCAATATCCATCCAATGGGCTGTCCAGCGAAGGACGAAGATATTTTACCGTTGGGTAAACGACGTCCACGGGTAAGTTACTAATCATTTCTATAGTAAAAGTAGCACCAGGAAACGGCGTACCTAAGCCCACCCTCAGTACTACTGAGTCAGTAGGGACCTGACTATAGGTCCAACCCGTGCACTTCCGCGTGATACGGTGCCTGGTGCCTCAACGTTACACTAGACGCGACAAATCGTAACGTTAAGGCAAATTTCCGAGTTAGTAGTCTTTTTAGCAGTCAATTGTCGAAAATATCTCAAAAATCGTAACGTTAAGGCGCGTAACTGCATATCCTAGTATTTTAGGAAATCCACATTTAATAAAATGTGATATAGTATTACCCCGAGGAGCCCAAACCGACGCGTTAAATGTCACATAGTGACAACTGTGTGATTGCCATTATCGGATATTCTGGTTACCAGAATCTATCAGAATCTGCTATTTCTAAGATTAACCAATAAAATAGTCAGTTACACCTGATAGAAAGTGGCGCTTAACATAGGGACTGTCTGAGATTCAAATCCACTTCTTTGGTCAATCCGTATCAGTCGATTTTTGGTCCCTTTATGAAATTCAGTAATGAAAAATGACTCTGTCTGAGCGAGATAAGTTTTATACAGTGCAATGCACTGAGTGCATGATGCCTTAACGTTAGGATTTTTGAATTTTTTTCGAAAATTAACTGCTAAAACACTGCGAAACTCGTAAAGTTGCCTTAAAGTTACGATTATTTTCACGTCTAGCATTATATTAAGGCATCAGGCACTGTACCGAACTTCTGTCCCATTAGAATAATCAGTATGGGTCGACGTTTTCTGTAATTCGACCGAATTTTTCCGAGCGAAATTGCAACTTCGACCTTTTCTATTCTACACCAATGAAATTGGTAATTCCAAAATTTTGGGAAAGGATGGAAGTTCTGCGCTCGAAAATTTCCGCTCGAAAATTTCCGTTCGAAATGCAGCGATCGAAGTAACTTATTCGATGGAAGTACAAGGGTCGAAGTGATCATTTACTTCTTACCCAACCATCAATGGTATACCATGGTACACTATTTATGATACATGTCCTAATATAACTACTTGTATAGTGCTTACCCCTAATTGTTACAAACAAATGAAAAAAAAGCGTAACAATTAGGAGGTATTTTCAAGTTTAGTACTGTTTTAGTCGTATTTTTTTTCGAAAATTTGAGAAAAAATCGCAAAACGTAACAATTAGGGTAAGCACTGTATATAAACTGTTCCCTTTGGTCGTACGTTGATGGCCGTTTTAGGACTCACAAAAATCGAAAATTTGTTAGCATTTTTTTCTAGTTTAAAATCAATTGTACCTCGCCTTTTTATGGTTCCTTAGTGCAGCCAGTCCTGCCCAGGAAATACAACAATTTTTGTAGTTCCTTCGTCTGAACCCCAAAAACCTGTTTACAAAAAATGCATTTACTAATACTATATTATTTTAGCCAAAAACCCTGTTACTGCCAAATCCGACTCTCTACATAAAGTAAGTCTACTAAGAATTTTACCCCATAAAGCTCGTGCGTCATTTCGTTGACGGCCCATTAGAAAAATGTCAACTAGGCGATGGTAATTTTGGTGTTAATTAACATCGGATAAAATTGGTTTTGTAATAGGTCATGCACGTCACGAAATATGAATCTGATCGCGTTTTTTTTCTGTATCGAATCCCACGAGACATATTTTACAGCACGAGAAAAAAATACCAGACTCGAGTTAATTAAGTTAAAACAGGACGGTAAGAATTTGCAGGCTCTAATTAGTCAGAAACGAGGGATACGTCTCCACTGAGGTATCGCTGAGGTTTTTTTTCGTACAGTTTTTTTCCAATCGTCAAGGGGCTCGTGTAGTATAAAATATTTTGACATTCACCACTCACATTCCATCCCTTGTCAGCTACTTTTGCTGCCAGGCAGCTGGCGTATTGGTCAGGTACGCAACATTTTGCCTGGGGCGGTAAGGCACAAATGTTGGGCAGGTATAGCTTTTGAAATAGCGCGTGTTTGCTTAGGTGAAACCGGGTAGTAGATCAGGTCATTCTCATTAATTTTGCATTTCAATTTTGCCCTTCTTGCCGTTTTTCCATTTTCAGCTTCATCCATGTTGTTCATTTAGATCTAGTGCAGAGAATAAACAACGAAAAGAGAGCGAGAGAAAAAAAAGAACGACTTTTTTTTTTGTTGCAGCACAAACATGGAAATAAAATGTACTTTGGAGAAATCCTAAAACCCTACAATGTGATCAGGCCTAGCCAGTGAAAGCCGATTGATTTTGAGAGAAATAAAAAAATCTATACGTCTATCGCATTGACACTGTGCGCAGTGAAATTGCGATAGACCAAGCCTGATGGAAAATAAGCTTCAAGCCAGAGTTGTCCGGGAGCCCGGATTTCAGCTCCCGTTCCTTGAAAATTTAGACGATAAAACCAGTTAAAATTTTCGGGAATTTTTTCGAGGGGTCAATTTTGTAATATGACCCCTAGGAGCCGGAAAATCCCGGCTCCCGGACAACTCTGTTTCAAGCGAAGTTGAATGTCGAAACGCCAGATACGTTAGAAAGTCCGTTGCCAAAACGCGACCCAGCTGATGGGTGTAGCTTTGATCTTGACCTTGAAACGGACCAAGCGTTACTCGATACGCTTAATTGGGAGGAATATATTAACCCCATAGAGGATCAAAAAGAAGCCGATTTTGATTCTAATCTTTCCTCGCCGACGGATTGGGCACATGACTGGCATGAACAGCAAGACTGGTAAATAATTCTCAACTTGCAAAGCTACCGTATATTAAAGAAATTTACCGGCAGAATTGATTTACTCATCAGCCGAAAATAGGGTTTACAGTCCATGTTTTCACCCGAAATTGTCACGCTTTTTTCAAACAAAAACTTCAAAAAAGTGTGATAATTTGGGAACATTTACCCAAAAAGTAATATTTTTGGACTATAATAAAACAAAAAGGAAAAAAGTGTGACAATTTGGGGTCATGGACTGCATGAAAAATGCGTTGATATGTATTACCCAATCAAAGCAGTGGAATCGATCATGGTTAAATCACATCGGGTAGAAAATTTCTTTAATATACGATACAGGTAAGACCAGCATAAAAGGACGTGATAAATATATGCCGGTTTCGCGCCCAAGTTTGGTAACCAGTAGTTATATTCGGTTCACTTCATTTGAATGAGACTCTCTGCAGGTTATAAATAATTTAGCCCACTATTATGTACGGGCTAATGGAAAATTATTGACCGCATTCCTAGTGTAGACTTTAATGGCAAACAATATTTAACAATTTAAAATGTGTCAAATCCTGCCAAGTTTATGGTCGGAATTTGATATTCATGCCCTTATTGATACGTTTTGCGATTTTGGTCAAGTTTTCGGAAAAATACGGCTAAAGCCGGGAATTCTCCCTAATTGATACGCTTGTTGACGCAAATGACACGATTATTTTAGGTGTAACCTACAGAGCCCAGGACGATGGACTACGGCAGGGGAGGTATTTCCAGTCCGACAACTCGGATCGCTCGAAATTACATGCGAACGCAATGATAGTTTATCCCTCGAGTTACAGGGGGCAATTAAACGTTTATCGAGCGGAATACCAAGGTCAACCACAAATTATTCAATGAACTATCGACCAATTATAAAGGTAAATATTTATAAGAACTACCGAATAACCGTATTAATTACAGCGTTTGACCATTTTAGTAATGTTAATAGTAACGTATTTCATTTTTGTACTTTTTCAATCCTTTTGCCATGATATCTCGGCTGAACGACCTCGGGTCGATTTTGGGTCGAAATACAATTTCTAGTTAAGTGTACTTTGACCTGCATTATACTTGGACCTGTACTTCCACATTTTATCAAAAAATGTTTTTTGACCAATAGCATATGCTAATTTACAATTTTCTAA
>Ga0208946_1000174_pt1 | contig 13143 bp, 14 predicted proteins | sample AOAMet2_C49A8_80_2_FD_188075 | JGI IMG/M metagenome (GOLD analysis project Ga0208946, IMG submission 188075) | Ammonia-oxidizing marine microbial communities from Monterey Bay, California, USA - C0912_C49A8_80 (SPAdes) | ecosystem: Environmental > Aquatic > Marine > Intertidal zone | place...
TTTTAATATTTCAAGAAAATAGTTAATGGCTATTAGACGGAATTTGGATTCAAGATTATGGCTATTAGACCAAATTTTCGCCGATTATGGCTATTAGAAAAATAAGTTGAGAAAAATTAGAAGTTCCAATTTCCCGAATTTATTTTTTTGCGAATGTTGTTATTCCAATTTTTACACGGTTTATACGGTTTAATACAGTGGTGACATTTTTCGTAATTATATAATTTATCCAAAAAATACTAAAAACTGACCTCTAAAATCATCTTTACAGGAGACTTTAACAGAAGGAAGTATTTTAGCGGGATACCGATATCGCACTCCACTTTAACGCCGTTTTTACGATTTATAGAACTTTGGTTTTCTGGCCATGAGTTACAAAACATTATTTATTTTGCAACATTATCGAAAAAAATATATCGACCTAAAAGTCGATTTTATAAAAGGTATAATTAAGGACAATATGGTACATTATAAAAAATGTAAATGATAAATTTTGGATCCTGACTTTTGTAAACTTAAATATTTATTTTTTGAATAATAATCATTTTCATACATGTATCCCAGAGATTCAAAATATGTTTTACATGTCCAATAATTCGTAAAAGTACATCGTAAAAACGGCGTCCAACTGGAACAAACCATTTTACTTTGACAGTTGTCAAATCCGGAATATCTTCAAGTTCCTCTAAAATACATTTGGTAACTGTCTATAAGTCCAAATTAGTCCTTATAAAATTCTTACCCTGTGTATAAGGTCTGTCATCTTGCGCTTCCTCTTTTCTGATAAATCTCTGTTTTAAAAAAGCGACTCTTCCCAAAAACGACTCATCTGAGTAAGTTCCTTGATCATCAATCCATTGATAAAATCGGATATTTTCGCCGTTTTCATTTTCTTCCATTCTAAAAACTTTTATCGAAAAAATACGAAAAGCTAGACGCCGTTTTTTAGCTTCGGATTTTATAAACAAATAGCGGCAGTGGGCTGCAACAAAATTGGGTATTTTCAAGAATGTCGAAATCTGGTCATTATAGGTCGTTTTTTAGGGTTAGGGTTACCAAAACTTCTAAAACGATACACTCTTAAGATATTAAAGATATCCGGAAAAAAAATTTGTGATAGAGAAGGAAATTTAGCGTTGTTTGCATGGAAACAATATTAAATTTCGCCACCTGGTGGCGCCATTTTAGTGGTCAAAGTATAAAAATAGGAGTTTCGACCACTAATATACCGCCACCAGATGGCGAAATTAAAATTTTGTTTCATCGAAGATTTCATAGAAGCAACATTTTTGATATCTTTATCCTAGTTGTTCACCTAAAGGTATTTTTTAAATTATTGAATTGTTTTTAAAGGATGCTGAAAATGTACAATCTGCCTCAGTCTTGTTCTGTTCCAAAAATCTATACGGCGGTCACGTGATTTCAATTATATTTATTTCTCAACTGGAGCAACAATACTGAATTTTCCAAAAAAATATGATGAGATTTCTATATCCCTTAGTTTCAAAATAAGGCCGATTTTGACGACGCTAATACAAATGAATTTTCAGTTTTTTAGCGTTTTTTCTTTGAATTTTTTGTATTTTCTTTTTTGCCTTTAATTCGTGTTGTACTTTTTACATCTTTCCGTTTTGAGGAAGAGCCGATTGATTTTTCATCTGGAAATTCAACTTTATTTTGGTTGAAAATTTCGATAAAGGTGGTATTTTTGGATTCGAGTTTTGGCCAAAATTGCGAATTTTATCTAAATTGTGATTTTTGACCGAATTTAAATTCGCTGAAAATCTATTTTGTGCATAAATTTTTTTCAACCATTCCTATATATTTCTGGGCAACGGGCATGGGCGGACTAAAGCCACTGGGATACGCTGAATCTTCAAACAAAACAATATAATCCTAAAATAAAATTAAAAAATATAAAAATGTAACCCTGCAGCATTGTTCCAAAAAATACGGATACGCAAAATTTTTGAAGAGCGTATCCGGGATTAGGTCCGGGTTAGGTCCTGCTACCTCACTGGGCGTTTCTGGCGTTGCTGCAATAACGCCTTTATAAAAACAGGTAGTCTGGGGATACAGCGCCATCACGTGACTTAGACGCCGTTTTTTAGATCGCGACTTTTGTACAAATTTTAGGGCAAACTGTTTTTAACATCGAACTTCATATCATTTAATTTAGAAAGACGTGTTTTTTCTTTACTAGACGTTTTCGACCAAACATGTTGTCCATCTATAGAAAACCAAACCACAAACCAACGGAACAAACCAACCGGTTTACCGGAAATGGCACCGGTTTAAATTTCCGGTATATTTCAAATGGCGATTTCTTGAGTTTTTTTACTTTTTAACCACCGGTCGGTTTGTTACGAAGTTACAAAGTCTGATCCTTCACGATCATTTTGAGCCATCAACCAGACCTGTAGCTTTTGTGGTTTGGTTTTCTATAGATGGACAACATGTTTGGTCGAAAACGTCTAGTAAAGAAAAAACACGTCAAAATGGATTTAATACATTTTTTAATTTTTTTAATACAATTGTAACACAATTTCGAAAAAGGTCGATTTAAAACCCCATTTCGGAGATACTTGAACAATAAAAATACGAGCGATCTACAATTGCTAAAGACCGAAGTTTTAAAATGATATGAAGCTCGCCGTTCACAAAAGTAAATTTTGGGTGAAAATCATTTTCGTCCCAAATTGGTAAAAAACGGCGTCTTCCTTCTTTGTGAAGGGCGTCTTCTTCTGAAAGCGGATTGGCCCGCCAATGAGGAAGCGGAACCATCTTCTTCCGACTTAAACTTATTTTCGCTTTTGTGGAATCAACCGCGTCGATATCTTCAACCACGATTTGACCTGAACAATAAAAAACTTTTTAACAAAAATTAAAACTTGAATTATTAATAATTATTCGCTCTAAAGTTTAGAGTCTAAACCGATCCCGTGAAACTGATACAGTAGTCCCGGATTGTTACGTTTTGCCTTCAAAAAAGAGTGTAACCGGCCGGGAAGTTTACTATTTTTGGTCGTATTTGGCTGAGCTCAGTTGGCCAATTGGATATCAAAAATTGTGATCAATTCGTGTGCTCCCGATTAGTTCATGTTTATTGCATGACTTTCCCGTCTTGTAACTAGTGTGACACTTTTTGTTGTATTTTGCATTTATTTTAAATTATTTTTTGGCAAAAAATTCGTTATTTGTGATTGCTTTAACTTTCGTTGTTGATTTCCTTTCAAAATCCCCCCAAAAAAATTAGGAAGTCTAGAAAAAAATTTTGAAGTCCAAAAAAGAACTGAAACCGCAAAATTATAACAAATTTATCAAAAGTCTAGAGAAAATCTACCAAAAAAATTTTTTCCCGAAAAAATGTAACAATCCCGGAAAACAAAGAAATCCCAGAAAAGTGTAACAGTCGGGGAGTGAGTATTGTACAAAGCTACAAATTGTTGGACTTATTCCCGAATTTGTTTTGCGAATATTTACCTGGAGATTCGTAAGTAACAAATTCTGATAAAATCCAATTGTCATCAACCTTCGCCGCAACCTTGGAATGGATTAAAAATATTTTAAAATTTCAAAAAATAAAGAAATCATTTGATAGGGGTGTCATATTTCCGCTATAGCTTTAGCGGGTCAAATTACACCGCCTGTGTAACCATTTGTGCTAAACCATTTTAAAGCTTATGAAGCTCGTCGTTCAAAAAAGATTGGGCCAAATTTCATGAGTCCTTAAAACGGATTATAAAGTATATTTTGGTAAAATGTTTATCCATAATTCTTATCTCCCGGTTTGACTTTATGATTTGGCGCGGGTGGAGCAGCGCCGCATAGTGGCGGTCTTCCTTCGCCCGGAGCGCCAATCCACAACGGAGTAGTTTTAGCCGCCGCCTGTAATTGGGCCATTAAAACTCCCCTTCGCGTACTTCAACCCAGAATTGGAAAAATCATTTCAATTTCACGCTCGGGACTTTTTTATACATATTTTGGCCACCTAAATTATTTTTTTAAAACGACGAGCTTCATATCACTTTAAAGCGCAGGAATTTATAAATCTGAGAGCATTCGAGTTTTTTTCAATTATTGAACAAAAATATTTTTTAACCTTCGAAAGTTTTTTTATTGATAGTAGTTGGAGATGTTTAAAAACATTAATTATTTAATTGGTACAAGGCTTGTCATGAGTGACCCCCCAAAATGTCACAAAATTTTGATACGGTGTATTAAAACAAAATCGAAAAAAGTCATTTCGAATTTCGAGAAAGAAATAAAATCCAACTTTATTGGGCCCACAGAAAGGTCCAGTGAATTAAATAGAAAATCCCAATATAATCCAAATTAATTGAGGTAAATAAAATTTTTACTGGAATTTAGGATTAATTTGCTCCGCATGATTATAGTTCCTTAGTTTAATTTACATCATATAAAAATGCAAAAGTCAAAATTTCTAAAAAATCCAGGAGTGCGCCATACCTGGAAAATTACCAGTAATTTATCGACCCATGACACCCTAATAGAAGCTAATAATATATTGTAATAGTATATTGTATAACTAGGCGTATTCCTTAGGCGTTAAAATGATATGAAGCTCGTTTGGGAAAATAATTTAGGCCAGTCAAATTTTAGTACAAATGACCTTTATAAAAACAGTTCAGTTTTAAAATCTCAAAATTTTCCAACTCAGCTTCGAGCTTCTTTTGCCAAAACTCGTCTTTCTTCTCTCAAAGATCGAATATTTTGGATTAAATCGAGCGCTTCTCGAACTGATCGAACTTCATCTTCGGTTAACTCTTTAGCTCTTGAAGTGGCCAAAATGAGCTCTTGTTTAACTCCAACCGAAATTACGTTTTCCACATTAAATTCACTAATTGTAGACTTTCGAGCTTCATCCAAATTTTGTAATCCATCTTTTGTTACTTTTTGAAGACGATTTATTTTACAAACTGTCAAATGCAAAGTCTGCTAGACGGATGAGAAAAAAAGATTCGAAAAAAACGCACATTATTTTTTGGCAAAAATGACCCATTTATTGCAAAACGCCCTTAATGTTTACAGAAAAATTTTGCTTTGCTCTGGGGGCAGTGATATGAATAAAAAACCGAATTTTCAAGCTCACTTTTAAAAAACTAAATTCCCATCGGTCGTAAAAATTTCCATAATTTCAATTTTTCTCTTCCTTGACTAAATCTGCAATTTTGGTATCAGCTTGATCGAGAGTATCATTTTGGTCCAACTCAACTCGACTTTCAAATTTATACATTTTTTTTTTGCTCAAATTTTGTATAAATTCCGAATTTCCATCTTTTTTATTTTTTTGGGGGTTTTCTTGCCTGAAAACTTAATTTCCCACGTGAAATTTATAAACAATTATTCGCGCGCGCTGATTGGCTAGAAAAACGAGATTTTCAAAAAGTTGCGCTTTTTTCTCTCTTTTTTCTTCAATCAGAAAAAATTGAAAAGGACGAAAAAGTTGATAAATGATGAAAATTTTGAGATAAAATGGAAAATTAGAGATGTTCTAAAAATGATGGAAAATTTAACAAATGTTCAACATGTTCAAAATGCACTTGCGACAATATCCGATGCATTCGAAGGTTTGCAAATTTGCATTTTTTCGCTCAAATTTAAATTTCGATCAAATTTTTGTAACGCTGTTTGGAATTGAAAATTCAATTCGAAATTTTGGACTTTTTTTATAATTGACAAACCCCTTCAGACCTTGTAGTCGCTTTCATTTGCACTACTGAAACTCGGCCAAACTGTTTCGCAAACTTCGGCTACTGGCCCCTTTTACGGCCTCTGGGCCAGAAAAGACCGGAAAGCCTGAAATCGACCAAACGAAAACACTTCTCAAATACTATTAGTCAAATTATACTGATTAAGCAGATAACCCTAAAAATGACAAAATATTGCTCTTAAGATTAGGCTGTTCCGATTTTTTGGGAAATTTTTTTTTCGAAAATATGGACAAAAAAGGGAACCATTTTTATTTAAGGTGGTCTACAGTCCAGGACCCCAAAGTGTCCCACTTTTTTTCTTTTTTGGTTTATTATAGTCCAAAAATAGTACCTTTTTGGAAGATTTACCCAAAGTGTCCCACTTTTATAAAGGTTTTTTTTAAAGTGGGACACTTTGGGGTCACGCACTGTATAGCACAAACTAGGCTTAAACGGAAGAAAACCAAATACAAAACCGAAATTTTGATTAAACACAAATAGAGTGTTTTGTAATAAATTTATTTTGTCAAAAATTATAATTTTAGGCACAGTAAGCGAGAATGCAATATTGGCCGCTCGTGAAATTCGCGATGTTGTCGAGCATCGTCAAGGCCAATCCGATTTTGGCGAAATTGTGGATTTTGTTGTTCCCAAATTTTGCCAATTATTATTACACGATGGTCCCCTGTTTATCGCCGAACTTCCTCACCAAAGACTTCGAAAATTAATTTTGGAAACTATTTTTCGATTACCGGCGACTGATCCTAAAATTAAACAGCACGAAAGGGAAATTTCAACACTTTGCTTTTCATTAATTGAAACTGATAACGAAGAAAATGTACAGGGTTAGGGTTAAAAGAAAAGCTTGCATATACATGTATATTATATACATGTATATTATAAATAAATATAAAAAATTAGCAAAAATCCATTTGGCTAAAAATACCGCAATTTCCAAACAAAAAACAGAAGAAATTTCCAATGACGTTTTTTTAGAAGCGTCCGAACTTATGTACAAAATTTGACGCCCTAAATTATTTTTTCAAACGCCGCGCTTTATAACATGTTAAAGAGTAGGGATTTAAAAATCTGCAAGCATTCGAGTTTTCTTTTAAATTGCCTATTAAATTACAATTGGATTTCCTGCTTTTTTAACCAATCTTGGCAATATATTTAAGTAGGGATATATTATGAACCTTAAATTGGTGAATATAGTTTTTGACCCTATAATGAGATTGCCCTGAAGATCCTAATTGAACTATATAAACAATGTCGCCCGAATCATTCTGCGGAAGTTAAACAATTTCTGCGAACTGTTCGTAAAATGTATCAGTCTTTACCGGAGTCAATGGAAATGCTTTTTGAAAATCCAATCGAAATTCAACCAGACACAATTCCAAGTGAAAATCAAATTGGTCAAACAACCAGAATTACGTATCACGTGGATGAGCCCAATGCTGGCGCAACTGTAATCAGGAACACAGTTTTCAATAGTTTAACCCGCATGCCGTCGATTTTAGTAGTTGGAAATTTTATTTTTTTAAAGTCGAAAACAATTTTGACCAAAATCGGCATTCAAAAAAATATTAGATTTTCACCAATAAAACTATTTTTTACTAAAATTTTACATATTTTTTTCCAAAATATTTTCACGGACATATATTTGAATTTTCCACCATTTCGATTTATTTCAGCTTCGCGGCATCCGAGGGACTATTTTAAACCCGGATTAGAACTGTAATTCCAAAAGCTACAAATTCTTTATTAGTATTGCAGGATTTACCAATTGCAGTTGTATTGATGTACCAACTGTACAGAGAATCGATTGAAGATCTTTTCCAGCTGGTTATTGCAACCTTATCACTCGCACCTTCTCAAAAAGCAAAACAATCTCCCAATTTTAGAAGAGAGCTTTATATCACCCTTATTGGAGTTCAGGAAAAGTTTGAACGCGTGATTTCTCTCCCGGGGTTAAAAAATATTTAGCCCCCTGTCGTAGAAGTCCGCCGTTTTTTTTAATGGGAATTTTTTACAACGGCCAACTTTCAAATCATTCGACAAACTGGTTTTACTTTTTTTGGGATGAAAACTCAAACTATTTTGTCCAGGTAAAAACGTTATCACTGGTTGCATATTTTGTCCGGCTTTATACGTCTGATATAATGCAATATTCTGATCAATTATTACTCGGAATGTTAAATATGTTACGGTCTTGTCCACCGGAGGCGACTCCATTTCGAAAAGAGCTCATAATCGCCGTAAGGCATATTTCCAACACTGACTTGAAACAGGCATTTGTCCCGCATTTGGAACAACTTTTTAATGATGAAATCCTTTTTGGTTCCGGTTTGACCGTCAAAGAAAATCTGCGCCCGCTCGGTTATCACGTGATCGCGGAACTGGTTCATCAATTGCGTAATTTGCTGCCATATACTACTCTAACTGCGGCCACTCACGCATTTCTAACCAACTTACACGATGACACCCTTCAGTGGAGAGTTAGAAAACGTTGTCACCAAAATTTCGTCAAATACAAATTTAAAATTTGGCTTACGTTTGGGTAATATTTTTTTGTTAAAAATGGAGTTTTTTTCAGTGATGTGAATTTGCCCAATTTTCGGATGCCGCGGGGCCCGCGGGCACCGAAAAATTTTGATACCGTGCCGCGGTATGCCGCGCTAAACCGTACTATTTTTATAACGCGCTATTTTTATAACGCGAAAATGAAATTTTGATACCGCGGCGTACGGCTTCACATTCCCAACACTGCTTTTTTCTTCGCAATATATTTTTTCTGGAAATTTTTAAACGAAATCTTCAAAATGTGTAAATCACAATTTGTAACTCTGGTTAAGTTGACGGTTCACGTGTTTTCTGCAAAGCTTATTGCGGCCTTGGTGGATTGTATTCGTCAGCCGCGAACTGATGGTTCTGTACCACCTGGAGATATTCGGTCACTTTTATTACGCATTTTTTGTTCTTTTACCGAACGGCTTCATATTATGGCCAAGTTTCGGATGAAAGAATTTCGAATTCAAAATGAAAAAGTAAAATTGAGTGAAAAAACCGACGAAGATAAGCGCGCCGATGATACCGTATTTCAAGAAAATAAACAACTTTTAAAATTACTAATTTATGGCGCCAAGCATGTGACCACGTATTTGTTCGCCAATCGGATGAACGCGGCCGATAGCCGAAAAGAATTTGGACCATATGAAAGATCTCTTTATATAAAATTTGGGAAAAATGCTCTCCAAGCTATGGTGTCCTAGCCTATAAATAGGGCCTAAAATGTGAGAACAAAACTCATAAAATCGTAATAACTACAGGGGCGTAATAACTACCCAAAACCCTGTCGTCCAGATATACAGCCCCCCTGTAATATATTTAGAGGAGAATAAATAATACTATTACGGTAGACAAAAATAATAGAAAATCCGAATAGAACCGAAAATATTTTAGGTAAAAAGAAAGTTTGTGTAACCGAGGTGCAAAAATATGAGCTATGACACCCTACTAAAAGCATTTGATCTTTATCTTCTCCACTCAGCAAGCACCGGCGCTAATGAGGCGAGAGAAAAGGAATTGAAAGAAACTTTAGATCATTTTGCGCAGACTTTCCTATTTCTACCGATGTCTGCTTTTAGCGATGTTATGGAAGAGCTAATGGACTTTTTGGTGGAGAGAATGCATCAGAACCAATTGCTCCACCCAGTGGCGCACCCAATTCTTACACGACAGCATTATTCTTTCGCATTTTCGTCCATTTTGGTTCGATTTGTGATTTCAAAATTACCAGAAATGGGTCAGCCCGGAAAGCGGTCATCACTTTACCTACTTTTATTTAAACAGCTACTCGGAACTGTAATCCACCTTCGCGGTGAAAATGAGGAAATGCTTCGACCGCATCTGGAGGCAATTGTAAGTGGCGTTTTAACAAATTCCCGCCAAGCACGTGATCCAGAAAATTATTTTATTTTGCTTCGATCGCTTTTTCGGTCGATTTCGGGCGGCGTCCATGAGAGATTGTATCAAGAATTTCTGCCACTTTTGCCGCGACTACTTCGCCAAATGAATCAGTTACAAACAGCTCTTCATAGACCGGAAATGCACGATTTATTTATTGAGCTTTCTCTGACGGTACCCGTACGGCTGTCCTATTTACTTCCATTAATGAACGAATTGATGGAACCCCTTGTAGCCGCTCTTCGCGGTGGACAAAGGCACAAGTTTTGACAGTGCATGAAAAATTTTCAAGAGATTTTCACCAATTAGAAATTTTCGCTTTGCGACCAAGTTTTCATATTTTTGTAATTTCCGCATGTTAACTTTTTCATAATTTTCGAAATTTTAAAATTTCTAAATATTCAGATTGTTTTTTAAATAGAAATTCAAGTTTTCAGAGTAATTTTCAAAACTCTGACTAAGTCTAATTTCTCAAGGACTTCGTACCCTGGAGCTATTTGTTGATAATTTACAACCAGGATTTTTACAAGAAAAAATAAAACCGGTCCGAGGAGCAATGATGAGGGCGCTGTGGGATATTATCAACCGAGACGAAATGATTGTTTCCAGCAAAGAAAAAGAACAATGCTCGGCTGTAGCATTTAGAATTTTAGGAAAGTTTGGAGGAGAAAATCGAAGCTCACTTCGAGAACCAGCCAAACTTAAATGGAAACGATTTACGAATCCTGGATGCGTTTTGACGAGAGTTTAAAATAGTTAGCCGTATGATGCTAACGTTACTCCTGATCAAATATGATTTATGTTCGAAATTTCGATGTTTGAGAAAAAATCACAAAAAAAAACGGTAGAATGTGAATTTTTTCAGGCTGTTTTTTCGCAGGGTCCACACTTCTGTACAAAATTTGACCCCCTATGATTTTTTCAAACGTCGAGCTTCATATAATTTTAAAGCGTAGGAGATTTAGAAATATGCAAGCATTCGAGTTTTTTTTAATTATTGACGAAATTGTCTTTTAAATCAAATTTGGACTTCCGCAATTTAAAAATTAATAAATTGTCAATTTTAATAATGTTTTTAATATTTTAATAAATTTCCCAGAGCCTGTTTTTTTGGACTTTTCGAGAAGAAAAAGTTATGACAGGCCCTAACGATTTCTACGACCTTACCCTTACGGCGATTTTTTATAGAATAAAATTATTTTTTTTGATTTTCGGACCATTTTTGTAGTGAGAACAATGGGGCTGGGAAATTTATCGAAATTGGGATCGAAATTTTGGTTAAAAATCGCCATTTTGGTCAAAATCGAAATTTTAGTCAAAAATCGACATTTTTCCCAGATAACTTGCATGGTATGCGACAAACTATTTTGAACTCTGGTTTTTGACAATCACGGATGGATCGGATAAAAAAATTGAACTTGAAATGGACGATTTAATTAAAGACGCGTTTGAAGTTATTCAATCAAAAACAAGTTCCAAATCTGCCCGTTGCGCGGCGGTAAATCTGCTAATTTCGGCGCTAACCTCGTTTCTACCAAAAGAGGATGAAGAATGTAATCTCGAAAATCGAATTAAGTTTAATTTATTTTTGACCAAATCGGACGATTCATTTCGTCTTCAAGATTCCGCCCGAATTCTGCGTGGTGGCCGCCGGGTGGATTCTGTAACCGAAACCATTCAGAATACAATTTCTGGGTTGGTTCTCAGTTCAGAGTTTAAAATAGTTTGCGTTTTTGATTATATTTTAATCAAAATTTCGCTGTTTTTTAATCTTTGCATCAGTCTTCAAATTCCCTATTCGGAGGAAAAAACAAAATCAACTTTATCAGTTTTGATTAATCATTTTATTCTGATTGATTGTTCAATTTACGCGTCTCCTATTGGTCAACCACTGGCCACTGATGGCGCTACTGATCAAAATGTACAATTGGTCCGGATAGTCGACGCAATACTAACCGTATTTACACTACAAGAATCAAATATTGAAAAAATTTCTACCGGCGTTTTCGATCTTATTTCGGTTGCATTTGAGACGGCAAAAGGGCTACTCAATGATGCTAATAAAGCGGCTAAATTACCATTTTTCGTTATTTTTGCGAAAAAAATTTGTGAAGGGTGTTTTCAGCGCGCGTGGTTTGCGAAGTCGAGCGCCCGGCATGTCATAACCAAACTGATCGATTACATGCCGAGCGTTTGGATTTGTGAACATGGTTATGACTTTTTTCACGCTCTTATTTTCATAATCCGAGATTTGGCCGACGAAGGCAGAGTTTAAAATACCCAATTCCGCGGAAGCCACTTTTTCCGTTTTTTAGGCAAAAATTTTGGTTTTGATCGAAAATTTCGATTTTCGCTCAAAATTCCGAATTTTGCCAAGGTTAAACTCTGGACACTCGGAAAACTATTTTAAACTGTTTTAAAAGTATCTTTCGGCGTTGTTGATGAAACTCACGAAACTCTCTGGAAACTGGTGAATAGTATTTTACGAGTTAACCCAACCGACAAAATTTCCGAAATGACCAAAGAGCGGATTGTTCGAGAACTTGTTCGAGAAATTATTTCACCATCAGATGTCGTCCGAAAGTTCTCACAAGATACTCTTTTCAAAGTTGCAAAAATTATGAAGACGACAGTTTCTGCCATTATTAAGGATAAAGTTGAAATCGTTTTAATTACTGAGTTTAGTAAAACATTATTTTTAATTCGAACACGAAATTTTGCTCAGAAATCGAAATTTGGTTTTAAAAAAAATAGTTCAAAAATCCAAATATTTGTCAAAACCATAAATTTTGGTCAAAATCGAACCGCTGGTCGAATATCCCGATATTCTTCAAATATTAAAAGTTTTTGTTTCAATAATTTTAAATTTTTTGGCACAAATTCTTTAACATTTTTCTTTGTGTCCAAAATTTTACGACTTATGGCCCATAGGATATGGGATTTTCAAACTTTGGTAAAGGAAACTGTTGAGCGATACAAAGATGTTCTTGGAATTTGTCCTTTTAACACGGCCGGAAAAACTCATATGTATCACAAAGCGATTCCTTTACAAATTGGAATTCTGGACGGATCAGCTTTCTGTCTTGGTCTCCAGCCGAGACTATTTCAATACGATTGTCAACAGTCCCAAGAAAGTAAATCTTTTTTGGTCGAAGCTTTTAAAATAATGTCAAATGACGAACAATTTATGAACCACCCTTGTTATAAAAAATGGGTTCAAAGAAATGATCATGGATGGAATAACTCACTCGTCCCGTTAAAAATAACTGCAATGAAAGTCTCGGTTCTGCATTTATATGACGCCGTTTTTTATTTGGGTCCAAACTTCTGTAAGATTAAGCGGTTGCGGGTTTGAAGGTTAGTTATGTAAAAATCTGATCATCATTTTTTCTCGGAAATTATTGAAAAAAAATATGAGAAAAATTGACCTTCAAAATTCGATGTTTAATTGTCAGGTTAAAGG
>Ga0208946_1000177_pt1 | contig 13039 bp, 10 predicted proteins | sample AOAMet2_C49A8_80_2_FD_188075 | JGI IMG/M metagenome (GOLD analysis project Ga0208946, IMG submission 188075) | Ammonia-oxidizing marine microbial communities from Monterey Bay, California, USA - C0912_C49A8_80 (SPAdes) | ecosystem: Environmental > Aquatic > Marine > Intertidal zone | place...
AGGATCGACACCCATTCGCTCCAGTTGCTGCTGTCGTACTGCTCCCATAACTTCCGGTCTAGAAATTGTGATTTAAAAAAAAATAAAAATAATTAAAAAAAAATTTACCGGTTGGCCATTAGGTCGGGATTAACGTGCTGCTGTGGCATGAGTGAGACCGGAATTCCGACACCTTCTTCGCCGTTAATTGAACCGAGTTCTTCGGCTGCTTGGCGAGTGACTTCGTTTCTTTCGTACTCTTCCATTTCCTTTGTTTCAGAAAAAATCTTTCGTTTGATACAGGTGATACAAACGGTAAGTAGAATGATACCGAAAATAACACAAGGGATGATAATAGCGATCTAAAAGTTATATCATTTGGAAACGCACAATATTAATTTTTTAGGATCGGTCGGACCTTAGTACAAAATTTGTCCCCTAAAGTATTTTTTTAGTATCTTCGTATCATTTTAAAGCGTATCAAGTTAAAAAAATAAAGATTATTCTAGTTTTTTTCAATTATTTACGAAATTGTAGGCATCCGCTAGGTGACGCTTTTTTTCGCCCACGTGGTGGCGCTGGTTAGAACACCACGTGGAAACGGCGCCACCTACGGATACCTGAGGGGTTAGCAGTGGTAGTAAAATCAACCACTACTACTGTATTTTCTTTTATATGAACCTTGTAATTATGAAATTTGTAAATAGTTATGCTCATTAATTGAACAACTCAAATACTATCTATTTTCTAAATTCCAACGCTTTAAAATGGTATGAAAATATTAAAAAATAATTTAGGGACAAATTTTTTACAAAAGTCCCAAAACTCCCCAAAACAGCGTTCTAGCAATTTTACCTTTAAATCAGCGATAACTGAACACAGCTGAACACTTCCCATATCATACAGATTTTTTCCAAAATGTTTTCGAATGTCATCATTCTCCCCACCGTACATGCATTGAATTTTATCACCATTTCTAGATACATTTTTATGGCGCTGTCTTTAGGACCGGTGGGAGTCTAAACCTAAGTCTAACCGACCGTGGGACCTTTGTACAACATTTGTCCGAAAAAATATTTTTTTGCACGGCGAGCTGTATATCATTTGAAAGCTTAGGTTTTTAGAAATTGGAGAGAATTCTAGTTTTGTAATTATTAAAATATAAATTATTAAATAATTATTAAAAAATATTTATTCTCAATAATTGAAACAACTCGAATGCTCTGTAATTTCTAAATTCCTAAGTTTTAAAATGATCAAAAATAATTTTGTACAAAAGTCCCGTCGGTCCTAAAAAACGGAGTTTATATTATACTATACTTACATCAACCAGTTGGTATTGGTTCTACTCCAATCTATAAATCCTTGAATTCCACAGTTGCATATAAACGGGTTCGTTGTAACATCGATCATTGTATTCGCAAATTTAAATGGGTCGAAAATAGCTGGGTCGATCGTTGTTAACCAGTTTTCGGTCAAATCAAGGAATTCGAGTTTTGTTAAACGGTTAAAGGCAACCGGTGATAAATATGTCAACTTATTTCCGTTGAGCTTCAAAATTTTCAGATTCTCCAACGTTTGAAAAATAGCCTAAATTTAAATTTTATTGAAACGCATTTTTTGAAAATTTGGATTTGTGGCCAAATTTCGTTTTTCGCCAAATATTGATTTTTGACGAAAATTTGTATTTGTGACCAAATTTCGTTTTTGACCCAATATTGATTTTTGACCAAATATTGATTTTTGACCAAATTTGGATTTTGACCAAATTTGGATTTTGACTAAGTTTGGAATCAGACCAAATTTGGATTTTTGACCAAAATTTGCATATTGACCAAATTTGGATTTTGACCTAATTTTGATTTTTGGCCAAAATTTTGATTTTTGGCCAAAATTTTGATTTTTGACCCGATTTGCATTTTGTCCAATTTTAAATTTCGAACCAAAATTTGTATTTGTGAACCAAAAATACGACTAAAAACAATACTAAACCAGAAAATACCCCCGAATTGTTACGTTTTTTGTTTCATTTTTTTGTAACAATTAGGGGGTAGGCAGTGCCTACTAGGCACTCTACCTAATTATGGCTGTTAATGGCCGTCAAATGTTTTTTCCGTTCAAATATTTTTTCGTCAAAGTATTTCGTCAAATTTTGACGAAAAAATAATTTTACCTGTCTGATAAGTTGTAGCAAATTGTGTGATAAGTCCAGTTTGATAAGATTTGGCAACCCACGGACATTAAGCTCGTTTGATTTCAAATAGTTTCCACGTAAAATAAGCTCTTTTAATTTGGGCAAATGGTCAAATGCGTTTTTTGACACAAATTGAATTTGATTACTCGCCAAAGATAGGTTTTGGAGATTTGGCATATTTTGAAAAGTTTCGTTATTAATTGAGGAAAATGTATTTCCAGGGAGTTCTAAGCGCAGAGATGAAACTTTTATTCTTTGACAATAAAAATATATTTTTACGAATTTGTTTTTGCCAAAATGCGATTTTTGGTTGCAAATTTCGAATTTTAAAATTTTGATTTTTTACCATTTTTGGTGGAAAATTTTGATTTTTACGATTTTTAGTCGTAAATTTCGAGTTTTAAAATTTTGATTTTTTAGGATTTTTGGTCGAAAATTTTGATGTTTACGATTTTTGGTCGCAAATTTCGAATTTTAAAATTTTGATGTTTACGATTTTTGGTCGCAAATTTCGAATTTAAAAATTTTGATTTTTACAATTTTTGGTCGCAAATTTGGAATTTTAAAATTTTGATTTTTCCGATTTTTGGTCGCAAATTTCGAATTTTAAAATTTTGATTTTTTATGATTTTTGGTCGAAAATTTCGATTTTTAACTCTGATCCTAAGATTTCCAGAGAATTCAGAGGAGTTTGAGATTTTAATGTTTCGTTGATTTTGTTGGATTGTAACACCAAAAGGCGGAGATTTGAAAGTTTTGAGATTTCTTCAAAATCGAGGAATTTGAGTTTATTATAACGTGCCCATAGCTCGATAGGTTTTGTATCCACATCGTTTGTACGAGGAATGATCAACTCAAATTTGGATCAAAAATATTTTGTTTATTTTTTTATATTTTATTTTGATGATATTTTTGGTGAGATTTTTTCTTAAATTTTTGGTAAAATGGCGGATATGATATTCGTGTCACCTAAAATTTAGGTTAAATAATAGCTGTCACATTACTTTATTTTTTATTTTTTTTGGCTTTGGTTTTTCTATTTTTTTGTCGCCGTTTTTGGTAGTATTGGGGCTTTTCTTATAAAATTTGTCCCCTTAAATTATTTTTGCAAACGCCGAGCTTCATATCATTTTAAAGCGTATAAATTTAGAAATCTGCGATAGTTTGATCTTTTTCAATTATTGAACAAAAATATTTTTAAGGTACCTTAAAAATCAGTTTTTTATTGATATCAGTTAGAGATATTTAAGAATCTTAATTGTTTAATTGGTATAACTAATAGTAACAATTTAGTAATTATAATTTTCCAAGGTTTATAAAAATATAATTTCATCAATAATTGAAAAAACTCGACTTCTGGCAGATTTCGCAATTCATACTATACTTTAATATCAAGCCTATTTTTTGTATTTTTTCTTATTTTTCCATTTTCTTATTTTTTGTTGATTTTTTGCGATTTTGACCGTTTTTTTTTAATTTTAAATTATTTTCTTTGACCCTTAACTTTTCTATTTGATTATGGTCGGCATAAACATGAGTCATAAAATGAATATTGTCCGGAATGGATTGAAGATTCGAATAAGTACAATCTATTTGATTTAGATCGGAATTGCAACAACACTTTTGGCACGGTTCAAAATCTGGAACATCTCGTCTTTTGCGACCAGGAAGATCGTCACCAAGGTCCTCAAATTTGAGTTGTGAAAAAAAAATGATTTTGCGCCACTAGATGGGCCTTGTTAGGTTATTTGAAATGTTTTAAACATTCTACATCTTTTGTAATAAAAACATTACTACATCTCTAAGCAAAATAACTCCTGGCGGAAAATCTTAGAAGTTTGTAGCCATCGAAAAAAACGACGTCAATCCCGAATTACTTTTGAAATCAAAACAAAATTTGAAACACCGAAAAAATTGTATAATAGAGCCACAAGCAGCTTTAGGCTAGGCTAAATATTTTGACCACTTTGAGGTCACATACCAAAAAACGTACCAAAAAATTTTATCTGCCAAAATTAAAAAAAAACAGTTTTAGTAAAAAATATTCTCAATTTTGGAATTCTCTATTATATCAGGAAAACTGTAAAAACTGGAAATTTATTAATTTTGTATGTTCCCATCAAAAATATTTCTAAATTCACATCAAATTATTAAACTCAAGGAAAATCACCAATTTGTTTACACCAAATTTTTGCTTTTTACGCCAATTTTTTTCAAAATTTGGTTAAAAAACAAACAGAAGAGTTTTTTGGGATAAAGAAATCTTTAAATATTGGCGTAAAATAAAAATGGTATAAAAAATAAAATTGTTTGTGTAAAAAATATCCCCAAATCCAGGAAAACAATTTTGATTTAAAATATCTATATTCGTTAAATTTTCGTAATTTTTAATTACTTATTATTTTTTTTTTGAAAAAATTAGTTTTTCAAAATTTTAACCTTGATAAATTTTTTTCACAACTCGGCCTCCGACGAGATCACTTGTTTATTTTCAAATATTTTATCTGGCAACGAAGTTTGCCTTTTGCATAATTCTCCATTTAAAAAGTAAAAAAGGCCAAAAATAATTTTCATCCTTTTTTCTTCTGTTGGTACTAAATTTTCATAATTTCTCTATTTTTTTAATATTATTTTTATTCACGAAAAAAAAAAATAAAATTATGAAAAAAAAGTAAATTTACAATGGTGGTGGGTGGTGCAACACCAAACGCTGAATGGTCAAAAAATCATGTACCCTTGAAACATGACCTAAAAATTTTAGGCCAGAATTTCCAGACCTAATTTTATGTTTTATGCATTCTAACTTTTACCAATATTTCATAAATTTTAGGTTCAAGGTCAAGTATTTATTGGGAGGCAAAATTTAGAAAATATTTTAACTTTTTTAAAAATCAATTATTTAACCATCAAGTATAATTTTCACGCCGCGGGGCGGGATGGATTGACGACTAACTACCATTCCTGGAAAACGGTCAAAAGAAAACTAAAGTAAAAAATATATATATTTTTATAATATTTCGTCGAAATAGGTAGACATATATTTTTTAGGATGTATTTAAATTTCGCGCGGTTTTCCGGCCATGGGATACATAAAAATACTCGGAAAATGCGGGTTATTTTGAAGCTCAGGGATGTAGAAATAGCGGGACCATTTCTTTTGGAAAAATCTTGAAAATTCTCGCGGTTTTTATTGATATCATTTGGAGCTGTTTAAACGCTTTATTGTTTTGTTGGTATAATTATTAATTATAGCAATTAAACTATTAAACAGCCTATTAAATTTTGAAATTTCAATAGCGATTTAAAAATTAATTTAATTTAAAAGGTCCCGCCTTAAAGGGTCCGGCCATTTTTACAAAATAACCGACATGTAAAATAAAATTGTGTACATCATGGCCGGAAAACACGGCAGATGTTCTATACATCCTAAAAAGCTAGCGAAAGGACCACAGAGTGACGGAGTTTGGGGATTTCAAATATAATCTGATTTAATATAAACATACAACTTACAGCAGTTACTGCTGTAATCCACGTAACTTACTCCTTTTATGATTTTGATAAATTGGTTATCCAATATTGTATTGGAATTGTTAAAATGTATTTGAAAAAATGTGACACTCAAGATGTGTCACATTAATCTATTTTCACATTCCGCGGCCAACCGTAACACATGGGAACAATAATAGTGTCACATAATGAGTCATAAATTATGACTTCTAATTCGGTACTCATTCCGAGTCGGAATTTCTGACTCATTAAATCTTTAATGGAGCTTAGGGTGTCATGGGTGACCCCCAAAATGTCACAAAATTTTACGATGTAAAAAAAATTACGATGTATTAAAACAAAATCGAAAAAAACTATTTTGTAGCAAATAATGAGTAGATTTCGAATTTCGAGAAAGAAATAAAATTCAACGTTACTGCGGCCTAAAAAGCTAGTGAATTAAATAGAAAATCCCAATAGAATGCAAATTATGGAATGCAAAAACATTTCAGGTAAAAATAAAAATTTTACTGGAATTTAGGATTAATTTCCCCGCATGATTATAGTTCCTTAGTTGAATCTACGTCATATAAAAATGCAAACAATCAATATTTCTAAAATTACCAGTAATTTTTTAAATTTTTTAAAGAACATGACCGGATGTTCCGACGCAGTCGAGTGGGTCCGAAAAGAGACGACTCGGCCTGCAGGGTTCCCAATTACTATATTGAAACAAAAAACTTTTATCGACTTATTTCTGATTTTTAAGAGATTTATCAAGATGGACAATATAACTATTTGAATAGTGATTTTTCAGCTGTTTTTTTTTACAAAATCAGATTGACAAAATTCGTAACCATGAAATAACAAATTTGAATAACCACATTTTCTATTCATAATTGAATTTGGCCTTCAAATAAGGAAGCTTGGACACAATAGAGAGTTCTTTTATTTTGTTGCCTCGGCCGCTCAATTCAGACTGTGCTCGAGATTTAGGAATATTTTATTGTGGTAAAATTATATTTTTTAGTTCGTAACAATAATGCGAATTTTGTACGGTATATTTGTCACCGGTATAGTTTGTGATTACGGATCAAAATCGGTAAGTTTTTGTTTACCATTTCCAATATGTTACCGAAATTTCCCGATCGTTGGGCTCGCGGATGTTTCAGTACTGTTAACCACCAGATATTGACGGGAAAATATAGACAGGCTTTCGTAAATATAATTTAGAAGGGTAGGCATCGGCGTGATGCTGACACAAGTTTGTCTGCTGCACTAAATGAATGTGAAACATTTTATACCGAGAGAGGTTTTGAAACTGGGACTACTGGTGAGCGACTTGGTGGTGGAGGCCAATCGGAGGTCTATAAATGTGAAAATGAATATGATACCGAGCTACCAAAAGTTATTGCCAAATTGTACCAGCGACCGTATGAGGTAATACTACATGATAATACCACATGATAATCATGTTTTCCGTTTTTCTAATAATACCCTGAATAGTACCCGAATATTTTATTTTATGGCTAAAAATGATCTTTTTGTCCTATGTTATTTTCACATATATATTTTTAGTTTAATATGACAGAGCGGGAAATTATCGACACCAATTTGGGCACGCTGGGAATTGGAGCGCAAGTTTACAAATTTTTTTATAATCCAGCAACAGTAGCCAACCCAGGCTCAAGAGATCATGCAGGGAAAATTGAGGAATTTTTAACGGTGAGCCCATAATTATTATAAAAAACACATTGTTTTGCTCCAAATGTTCATTGCTTGAACTTCATGATATTTAGGGAAAAGACTTAGAGGAGGTCGATCTGCCAAATCAGGAGATTTATCGAGCTGTAGCAAAAAAGATGGCACAGTTGCATTCTATCACAAAAGGGCAAATGCCAGTTGATGAAAAGTTCGGCCGAGAAATCTGGCCATGGAATACTAAATTAATTAAAGATCATTTAAACCAACAATGGTTTCAGGATAATGGAGCATATAATCATGTCTGGAAAACACTCGGCATGAATACATCGATGGCACAGGAAGTTGATTTTGCGGATCAAAAAATTAAAGAATCTACAACTCCGACCACATTTTGGTGAGTTTAAGTACGGGACTCACTCCCGGACTGTTACATTTTGTCATTTTTTTGCTAATTTTCGAAAAAATAAGCCTAAAAAATATACTAAACCACGAAATATTCCCGGACTGGTACAAAAAAGTGTAACAGTCCGGGAATATTTCCTGGTTTAGTAGGGTTTTTAGGCGTATTTTTTCGTGTTTTTTATATCTGTTGATGTGCGTTCATTTTCAAGACCTCCTATAGAGATTCCGTGTTTTAATTAAGCTCTTAAACAAAGATTTTGCAGGAATTCTGCAGCAGGATTTTTTAAGTGACTTACTTAAAGTCGATAAGGAATTTCCAAAGTTTTACGAACAATAAAAGTTAAGCTTTGCAACAATAAAAAAATTATAAATGTTTTGCGCTGGATTATCTCTTACATCAACTTTCTATGACAGTTTTTATAATAACTTTTTTATTGCCAATTTTAGCCACAATGATCCACACAATGGTAACATAATGGTTAATCGTGACGAAAATGGCGGCTTCCTCCCGGATACGCTCCTGCTCATTGATTTTGATAATTCTGGTTGGGGATATCGCGCGTGGGATATCGATTATTACTTTTCAAAATGGCCAACATGGCCAAATAAAACAACCATGGAAGATTTTGCCGCAACATACATGGCTGAAATGAAAACCCATTCGGAAACTACATTGACCGTATCTCAGCTGGTGACAGAAATGCGATTACATCAGCCGTATCTGTTACTAGAACAAATGATGTTTTATTATTCCTTCCTTAACGGTTACCAGTCGCCAGCGCATCTTGCTGCATATTGCGATGTAATGCTCAATTATTTTGATAGACCAGGATCGGAAACTAAATTTACCTAAAAAGATGCGTTTCTATGTAGTTTTTATACAGTATATAATTTATACATAAGGACTGACGGTCACTCATCCGCCTAAAAAAATGTATAAGTGGCAGTGGTAGAAATTTAGGTAATTTAATGTCCGAAACAAAGTTACATGCGGAGCTGGACGAATGTCAGCATCACTGTTTTTATCATTCGCTGGTTATGTTCTATTCAGATTGGCGTCTATTTGGTGAAAACACTACTATGGAGTCCCTCAACTGAAATTACTGTAAAATACAATTTCATTGTACACAAATCATTAGATAATAAATTTTGATAATTTAGGTACATTTCGGCACATTTCTAAAGCTTTATCGAAGTGAGGGGTTTATCGGAGCGTCCATTATAAATTATACTGACAGTATAATATAGAATTTGCAGTAATATTTACGTTCTCTACTTTCTTAAAATAAATATAATCAGTGTAACGATAATCGTATTTAGGGACACGGAAGTCCGTACTCGAGATTTATGAATATTATATTGTCGTAAAATTATACTTTTTGATCATAAAAGTATGATAATTTTGTACAGTATCCTTGTCACCGGTATAGTTTGTGATTACCGATCAAAATCGGTAAGTTTTGTTTACTATTTACACTACATGCATGTTAAAGAAATTTCTCGATCGATGCGGATGATTCTAATGGTTTTAACCCCAGGTCTTGGCAGGGGCAAATATTTGCCCATTGTGTGAATATTATAAATATTATATCTTGTATTTATCCAATTAAATTAATTTAAAATATACGCGGAACCACCTAGGGGTTAACAAAATTTGATTATATGATACGCTCAGTATACTTCAACGGTCGGCAAATTCCTTACGTGTTAAATTATCCAGTAATACTGCTTCTTTGAGCTTACTTGGCCGCTATGGGTTAATATTGAGTACCACGCTTTGGTAAGAAAAATTTAGAAGCGAAGGCATCGGCGTGATGCTGACACGAGTTTGTCAGCTGCACTAAATGAATGTGAAATATTTTATACCGAGAGAGGTTTTGAAACTGGGACTACTGGTAAGCGACTTGGTGGTGGAGGCCAATCGCATATCTATACATGTGAAAATGAATATGATACCGAACTACCAAAAGCGATTGCCAAATTGTACAAGCGACCGTGGCAGGTACCAATTTTGTCCGTTTTTTGCCACAGAATAATATTCTGAGAATATATGGTGACTATATTATAGTCCCTGCATGGCGACCAGGCACTGTATATATTTTTAGTTTAATATGACAGAGCGGGAAACTATCGACACTAACTTGGGCAAGTTGGGAATTGGAGCACAAGTTTACAATTCTTTTTATAACCCAACAACAGTAACAAGCCCAGGCTCAAAAGATCATGCAGGTAAAATTGCGGAATTTTTAACGGTAAGAGATTTATCCGGTAAGCCCACTATAATGAAACATTATTATTCATGACTGCTACTACAAGATATTCAGGGAAAAGACTTAGATGAAGTCGACCTGCCCAATCCGGAAATTTATCGAGCTGTTGCAAAGCAGATGGCACAGCTGCATTCTATCACAAAAGAGCAAATGCCAGTTGCTGAAAAGTTCGGCAAAGAAATTTGGCCATGGAATACTAAATTAATTAAAGAACATTTAAACCAAAAATGGTTTCAGGATAATGGAGCCTACGAGAACGTGTGGAAAGGACTCGGTATGAATACATCTATGGCCCAGGAAGTTGATTTTGCGGATCAAAAAGTTAAAGAATCTACAACTCCGACCACATTTTGGTGAGTTTTATAATAAAAATATAAATCAAGTTTTTATGATAACTTTTTTATTGCCAATTTTAGCCACAATGATCCACACAAGGGTAACATAATGGTTAACCGTGACGATAATGGCGACTTCCTACCGGATACTCTCATGCTCATTGATTTTGATAGCGCTGCGTGGGGATATCGCGCGTGGGATATCGATTATTATTTTTCATATCGGCCAACATGGCCAAATAAAACAACCATGGAAGATTTTGCAGCAACATACATTACAGAAATGAATACCCATTCAGAAACTACATTGACGGTATTTCAGCTGGTAACCGAAATGCGATTACATCAGCCGTATGTGTTACTAGAACAAATGATGGATTATTATTACTTCCTTAACGGTTACCAATCACCAGGGCATCTTGCTGCATATTGCGATTTGATGCTCAATTATTTTGATAGACCAGGATCGGAAACTAAATTTACCTAAAAAAGATCCGTTTTATGGACGTAATGTATACTATTAACACTATTAACAGTTACTACTATTGCTGTATTTGTGGCACAAACGATTGACGGTCATCCGACTAAACAAATTGTAGAAATGGCAGTGGTAAAAACGTAGGTAATTTAATTTTCGAAACAAAGTTACATGCGGAGCTGGATGAATGTCAGCATCACTCATTTCTCTGTTTTTATCATTCGCTGGTTATGTTCTATTCATATTAGCGTCTATTTGGTGAAAATCGCATTTTAACGTCAGGAGTCCTTTAACTGAAATTACTGTAAATTACAATATCATTGCATAATAAATTTCGATAATTTTCGTCAATTTGGGCACATTTCTAAAGTTTTATCGAAGTGAGCTTTATCGGCTAAATATGATAATGTTGTACAGTATACAGTGTATACTATACACCAGTGTGCCCCTAATGTTTCCACCAAAAATAAAAAATGGAAACATTAGGGGCATTTGGAAACATTAGAGGCACAATGCCCCAAAAATGGAAACATTAGGGACATAATGTAAAGCGATGGAGTATTTGGAGGAAGAGCTTTTGGCGTAAAATATTTCCGAACAAAACCAAATGAAACTAATAAATTAGCTATGCCACCGAACTGTATCCAGCTACATGATCCCAAAGTGTTGCAAAATCGAGTGCAGTTGGTAGTACTCCAGCGCAGCACTATAGCAGTAACTATACGCCAAAAATAATACAATCCGCATTTTAATGGATATTATTTTTATTAGATTACAATTAGAAAGTATCAAACTCTTGCTTGGTAATTCTTGCTTAGTAATTCTTCAATTGCGCGCATTGATTGATCTATCCCGATTTGCTTCTTTTGGGTTTCTTGGTACCTGGGGCATCAGATGGTTTACAATTAGCCGCCAATTCATCTCGATTTATTGTCCATTCCCCAGCCGTTCTTACCTTGTTGGTAAATGTATCACATCGAACCCGTGTATTTCCATTGTACGCGTTTCGACCATCTGCGCACACTGCTTTGCACACGGTTATTTTGCCAGATCGTTTTTTCAAACATTTCCAGTCCCCTGTGCCCAGCACTGGATACGGATTCAATACACTGTCGCAAACTCCATCCGTTTTCGCACAAACCCAGGCCCACTGAACCGATGGAGAATTGCCCATTTCTCGAAACTCTAAATATACCAGATATAGTAAATGTTTTACGCGAAATTTCCAAACAAACCTGCATTGAAATCTATTCTATTATCACCGAACTCATGTCCGGAAATAAACGACACAATATACCGGTAATTTCCGTTGAAGTCCCTCCCGTCAAACTGAATACTTAGCGCTGGACCAGCAAATTTTACAACTGCAGTTTCACTGGTAAAGGATAAGTACAGAGATCTGTTCCAGTTGAAGGCTTTTCGAACATTGTTTAGGTTGACATTAATCCGTAGGTTGAAGCAATCGCGACACGTCCACGAATTTGTCCTTGTAACGCGTTTGGTTACATCACGACATGATTTTGAAACTGGAGTGTCTAGATGTTGAATTACGTAAGATTTGCAAGGGTACTAATTATACACTTACCAACACAAGCGCCATCTACATTATAGTATCCATCGTTACATGGACAGCTGTAATCACCAGCCGTATTTACACAGTGTGAATTTGGAATTGTTCCGCAGTTATCTAACTCCTCTGCGCATTCATCAATATCTAAAAACAATATTGGTAGAAATCGACATTATTTCAATGACACGTACCGTAACAGACATCGCCGTTTTCATCGTCCGTTCGAATATCATCGTATTCCGCCATTGAGACGTATTCGTCTGCACAGAATGGCCCTTTGCAGAGTGAGCCATCGTTGGCGACACTTTCGTCTCTGAACATGGAATCGCATACACAGTAGTAACTGCCTTCCGTGTTAATGCAGATCGAGTTGGCCGCACAACCGACTGGAGGAGCGCCAGACTCGACAGATGAGGTGAATATATCACGACGACGTCTACCTGGCGAGCCCTCGCCACATTCATCAACGTCAACGCAAGCACCGCCGGAACCAGGTGAATATCCGGTATGACAGACGCACTCGTAGGACATTCCGATACCGTTTACGCATGTTGAATGAGCACCACATCCGTGAGTACCTCCAGCGCACACATCCACATCGTCGCAAATCTTGCCATTACC
>Ga0208946_1000178_pt1 | contig 13022 bp, 2 predicted proteins | sample AOAMet2_C49A8_80_2_FD_188075 | JGI IMG/M metagenome (GOLD analysis project Ga0208946, IMG submission 188075) | Ammonia-oxidizing marine microbial communities from Monterey Bay, California, USA - C0912_C49A8_80 (SPAdes) | ecosystem: Environmental > Aquatic > Marine > Intertidal zone | place...
CCACGAAATATATGTAAAATACTTTATATTTTGAATAAAATAAAGAGAAGCTATAATATTATAAAATGTCCGACACTTCCAATTTATCAATTTTTTACACTAATATTTTTTACACCAATTTTTTAAATTTAGAAAACAATTTTTTGAAAAAAAATTGGCGTAAAAAAGTTGGTGAAAAAAAAGTTGGTGTAAAAAATGGTGTAAGAAAGGTAGACCCGTTTTTTGTGGTAAAACGTACCTCCGATTGTTGAATTGCAGCCGCTTCCTGATTTTGCCAGTTATTCATAATTTGATCAATTTCGTCTTGCGAAGCTCCGTTTGCCTTTGCTGCTTCGACCGCTGCTCGCATATCTCCTTCAAGTTTCTTGCGGATATCGTCAACATCGCTTTTATTTTCTTTTAACTTTTCCAATGCTTCCAGCTCTTTTTGCAATTCGGCATCAAATTCATCTTCTTTGGCGCGAAGTTTGTCTTCCATCAGCTTATTTTGATCGGCTTCCCATTTTTCACGTTCATTTTTAAAATTTTCGTCTAACTCCTTTTGGTAGTTTTCAATTTCACGTTTTTTCTTCTCGCGCTTTTCATTATTTGCTTTGATACTTTCGGCCGTTTTTGGGCTTACCTGCTCGAGATATTTTATCAGTTCGTCATAGTGGACTTGTCGAAGTTTAACGATATCCATATTCATGCGATATTCCCAGTCGGACAAAACCTTAATTCGGTCTTCCTCGGGACAGTCGAGCAAAAGTTGCTCCCGCTCAATGCCATATCTGTCTTCCAACTCCGCCAGTTCTTCCTGGTGTCTTGCATCGAGCACCGATTTTACAATTTTTATTGCATCGTCTCCGCCGTTCTCCTTGATGCCCGCTTTAATAACAGCCAACTCGGATTTTTGGATATTTTTCTTTTTCACGATTTCCATGTCTTTTTTGTTTTCCGCCTCCTGCTTCTTAATCGCTACATCAGCTTCGGATGCATTTTCGGTAAGCCGTTTGCGACGTCGCTGACGGAGGGCAGCTTCGAGTTTTGCTCGTCGACGGATATTGTCAGTTCGAGCATTTAACATTAGCTCATCGCGCTGGCGATTGAAATCGGCCATTAGCGCCTCCATATCGGTAGTAGTATCCCCACTAGTGATCAGGCTCAGACGTTTTTGCTCTAAATCGGCTTCTAGTTGTTCCAGCGTTTGCTTTGCCTCTTGGTCGAATTTTTGGATGTCTGTAACATCTTCTTTATTGAGCTCGTCGGCAAGCGCGCGCTGTTTCCTGTCCAATTCTGCTTGAAGTTTCTGATCTTTGTCATTGGCGCGTTTCATGGCCGAGCTAATGTCGTCAATATCGCGATATTCGTTGTAATTTGGATTTTGCGTTTTAAACAATGTGCCTGTTTCATACATGTTTTGAATGTCGTCCGAAATCTGACCGTTTTTAGCGGCGAGCCGTTTCTTGCGGCGTTCTTCAAGGTCGTATTTGCGTTTAATTCGGGCGGATTCGTTGCGTGCGTTTAGATCGTTCATTTTATTCTTATAGGCTTGGATAAATGCAATTGCCGCAGCGGGCGGTAGCTTTTGATTTGCTTCACTTCGAACCTTTTCATCGAAACGGTTTGCTTTTTCGGCCTCGGCCTGATCGTCAATATCAGCCAAAACGGCGTTCATTTCTTGTTCGAGTTCAGCGTCGGCAGCTTCTAACTCAAGTTGCTGTCGACGTAGGATTTGTTCCATGTCAAAGTCAGGTGATGAGCCCAATTCCGCCAGTTCCGCTTGGTGTATCGATTCTAAAGTTTGCTTTTGCTTAGCTTTTCGCTTTCTGTAATTCTTGCGAATATCATCTTTCAACCGATCGGCATCTTCGTCAATATCTGCAAAATCTATGTTACCAATTGCCGCAGTAAATGCGGCTTTGTCTGCATCAGAAATATCGATACCATCAAGCTTTTCAGCAATGAATTTACTTTTGTCGTCCATAGCTTGTTTCGCCTGTTCTGCATTCGCGTTATCATTTTCCTTCATGTCATTCAAAAGTTCCCTGCGAAGTTCAAGTTCAGAAAGGGCAATTTGCTCGTTGATTATTTCGTCGTTGTATTTTGGATGGATTCGCCGTTTTAGTCGATTCTGCAATAACCATTTTTGTCTTTCACGTTCCTCGAGCATTCGTGTGTCCCATTCGTCCTGTTCCAATTCATGTTTATTTAAAAGTTCATCCGCGGAAATTCCCATTCCTAACACAGCAGACCTTCTAACAATATCTGGTACTTTTGTATCAGTGTTTTCCATCAGCTCGTCCATGATATCATTTTGATTTTCTTGGATGGTTGCCAATTCTAGCACGGTGTCTTGTTTTGAAATTTCCATGACATCGGTGGTGGCCTTTGAGCGTTTTGCGCGTCTATATGCATCTTTGGCTTTGTCGATTTCATCATCGGATATTATCAGACGTCCTCCGTGTAGCTTATTAAGAACTTCTTGCATTGTTTGAAAGAGACTGTCCTCTTCCAGCGTTAACTGATCGATCCGACGTATCTCCGCGTTTACATTTGCAATACCATCACCAACGCTAATGTCCTGGCTTGTCAGAGTTTAAAATAGTTTTGCCCTAGATTTTTGGTCAGAAATCGAAATGTCTTTCAAAAATCAAAATTTTAGTCAAAAACCTAAATTTTGGTCAAAAAATAAATTTTGGCAACAAATGAAAATTTTGGTCAAAAATCGAAATTGTGATCAAAAATCCAAATGTTAGTCGAAAATGGAAATTTTGGTCAAAAAAAGAAATTTTGGCGGAAAATGGAATTTTCGCCAAGAATCGAAATTTTGGCCAAAAAAAAATTTTGTCGGAAAATGGAAATTTTCGTCAAAAATCGAAATTTTGGTCAACCACCGAAACTAATTACAATGTTAGTCAAAACTTACGATATAGCAACATAAATTTTAAACTCTAGCTTGATGCAGTTGCACTGCGTTGAATATTTGCCAATGACAATTTTGATATTTGATCGCCCAGACGTTTGGTTTCGTTGCTCATTTTGTTGCCGAATTCGTCGAGCAATTTGTTTGACGATGCAATCTGACTTGCAATGTAACTGCGTTGATCGCGCAGCTTGTCAACAAAATGTTTAACATTAAAATCTTCCAGTTCGTTGGACGATGATTGAAAGCGCTTCAAATCGTTGATGCCAGTCGGATTGGCATCCAATGATTTTGCTAATTTTTTCGGCAGGGTTGGGTCGCTCAGCTCTTGGTATCGAACCTGGAATCGTTTCGTCGAAAATACCTCCCAGCCAAATGGATCGAAGTAAAGCAACAGTAAAACACCAAGGATAAGTAAAATGGCAAACGTTGAAGTAAGTCCGATGATTAGGGGCCAATTTGGCTCTAGGGTTGGCTCCATTCGGGTTACTCCGTTGTTGAACAGGGCTTCAGCTGAAATACGCTGTACTGGTGTGGCATCCTCACCAGCACGACCATCAGTACATTGCTGCCGTACAGATATTACAGACAGGCTATCATCATTTTGAGAGTTTTGGATAACGTAATCGCCCTCTTCTGGGAAGCTATAAATAAATTGTTGAACTGGTAAATTTGTCTTCGTCACATAATATTTGAGTATTCGAAAGTCGCCAAAATCAAAGTTTAGATTTGTATTTAGGGTTGAGCTCTGTTGATAGATTGGGTATTCACTTTGGCTCCGATTAAACTGATTAATTGTAATATCGAAAAGTATTGCATCGTCGATTCCGATACAGATTGCTGGATTTTCAACTTGAGAGTCGGTCGTGCCCGACTGTCGACGGAATCGTTGCAGCGTTTTTAGATCTCGAATTCCAAAAATTTTATCATCATTCAGTGTCATCTGATGAATATCAAACGAATCCCCTAGCTGATTTCGAACAGTATCCAAACCGTACACATTTTGACTGTCGAACTCGATGACCGCGCTGTCACCAGTTTCAGGGTCGATTTCGTGGATTTCGTACGAATTTGCTTCGGAATCGTAGTGAAGCTCTAAGCTCATGCAACAACTTCCTGGCTCGAGCTGGTACGTTTCTGGCACGCATAATCCGTAATTTTGATCAAAAATTTCATCGTCACCACATTGTTGAATGCACACTTGGGATGTGGAACTTCGGCGGTCACATCTTGGGGCAAGTTGTTCAACGCAATCACCATCAGAATCAAATTCAGAATCATCTTGTGTTCCGTCGTTGCTAAATCGATATCGTGGTTTACAAATACAACTCGAGTCGCTTTCTTGGAATATGCGAGTGTCGGATACGCATGTACATGTAGCTGCTCCTTCGCTGGCGTATGATGCTGTACCACAATTGTTGCATGAAACGGATGCAATTTTACTACTATATGTATTTGGTAAGCATTTGCTGCATAGAGCATTACCAGTTCCAAATGCGTAGGTTCCCGGTGGACACATGTAAGGTGCAGCCGAGTCTCCAGGTGGACATGCATTTCCCTCCGGACAAATGTATTCCGTATAATCACCAGTTTCTTCCGGACAATAATACCCTGGCTCACATGGAAAACATTCCGTCTGGTTAAAATTGGACCGATATGTGCCTTCAGAACATCCGGTGCAGAATTCATCGAAATTTGTCCTGTTTGGTCTCGACCCGTTGTCTTCCGGACGGAAACCCAATGCACACGGTTGCTGATATGATGATCCGGCCGGACAATAAAATGGAAATGTGCAAATCAATGGAGTCGTCAGTTGGCGTGTTCCTTCTGGGCAGTGATAGCCTGGTGGGCATATCTTACCTTTGCCCATACCCTCTTCGTCACAATAATAACCTGCTTCACATTGTAATGGAACACGATTGCCTTCCGGACATTCGAACCCAATCGGACACGAAATTCCGTCAATATTAACCAGATCGCCAATGGGGTCAGGACAATACCGACCGGGTTCACATTGTAGACAGTCATCAACGCTTTCAGCTAGGTAACCAACGGGTGCCATACGACCTGCTGGACATTTTCGTGGCGGGAGTCCTTGACCTGAACAATAATAACCAGGTCGGCATGGATACTGTTCGATATCGGAAATATTACGAACATCGCAATAATATCCGGGTGGACAGAATGGGCAGTCATCAATGGATATACCGCCAGTTTCATTTCTATATGTATAAATTGGACAAGGTTGTGGTCCTGGAGCTGGGTGTAGGAATATCAGCTCATCATTAAATTGTACTGTAATGTTGCCGGAAACTTTCGCTTGATCTTGATCGTTATACCATGGTGGACAGTAGAAACCAGGTTCACATGGATGCTTGTATCCGTCTCCCTTTTTGCAGTGAACGCCCGGCGGACACGTTTTACAGTCATCTGGAGACATTCCACCATAAACGTCGCGTAAGGTATTTTCTGGACATGGCTGAACATCGGACAGCTCCGAAAAGACATTTTTAAAGCAATAGAATCCGGGAGGACATGGTCCAGCGCAGACATCACCTGAACTACAATTATATGCATTGTCATTGTAATACGTATCATAAATGATATTCCCGAGCTCATCCAATGAAAGTTCAACTGTCAAATTTTCCCCATATGCTGGATTAGGAGCATCTGCTCCACTGTAACATAAAAACCCACTCATGCATGCACCAATTATAACACCATCCCGACAGTAGTTGCCCATTGGACATGCTCGACATTCGTCAATACTTTGTAGTTGGTATCGGTCGGGTGGTACATAAGTACCCGGTGGACATTTGTTTGGTAGTGCACTACCAGCAGGACAGTAAAATTTTGGTGGACACGTTTCTTTTTTAATATCACCATTTTCATCCTTCATGCAGAAAAATCCTGCATCGCATGGCTCACAGAATTCGGCTCCTTCCTCCGAACGCGTGTAATGTCCTAAGCGACATGGGATTGGATCAGCGGTACCTTCCGGACATTCATGATCGATCGGACATTTAGTTCCAGTCGGTGAAATAGTTTTTTCTGAATTCGGACAATATTTGCCGGCAGAGCAAGGAACTGGAGATTCGGTCGATGGTTCTGGACATGCCATTCCTGCGGGACATGGCAGGCAATCTTCCAGATTCTTTCCATGTGTTGACGGATTGTATGTTCCTATTCGGCATGGAATGGGCCGGAAAGTTGGGAGATCCTCGGGGTCGTTTTTGCAATAAAACCCTGCAGGACATGGACCATTGCCATTTTCATCTGCTGCTGGATCTCTTGCAACTGCCCCACTAACACACACATATCCTGGATCACATGGATTGATTGGCGCTGATAATCCCGATGAACCACAATAATGACCTTCAGTGCATGTAAGACAGAAATTTATTGAAATTGGTTCGTTGCCTGGTTCTGATATTGGGTTAAATGTTCCGGGTTCGCATAATGTCGGATTGATCGTAGCGTTTCGGTCACAATAATGCCCAGTAGGGCAGATTTCTGGAAATATTGTTCCCGTCGGTGAGTTACAAAAATACCCAATTGGACATTCGTAACATTCATTATGGCCAGTTTCAGATTGATAATACCCATAAGAACACGATACTTCAGCTGGAGTTGCTTCCGGACAGTAGTGACCAGGGCTACATAACAAGGAATAGAATTCAGAGCCTTCAGGACAAAAATATTTTTCAGGACACCTGATTGGCCCCCCATTTTCGCCCGGCTGAGAAATTGTGATATTTGTTTGCGGACAGTATAGCCCCGGTGGGCACGGAAGACACGATTTTTTGAACTCCAATTGCAACGGATCTGGATATGCGGTAACCGCACCTGTTTCAATACCAATTGTCCCTTTTGGACACGGCTCTGGTTCCTTGGATCCCGCCGCACAGTAATGGCCAAGCGGGCATTTACCGTTATTAATCCATTTTCCATTATCATCCAGATCGGGTATTTCATTAGGTGTGCCCGACACAGCACCACCAGCGCAGTAGTAACCTTCTACACATGTTTTATTGTCAATGTCCCTCTGAACAAGACCTTCAACATCGCAGTAGTGCCCAGCATCACATGCGATGCAATTTTCAACTTTGTTGTAAGTTGTCGTGCCGTCTCGTCCATATGTTCCAACTGGACATGGAGTGGCACGAACGGAGTTAGATTCGCAGTAATGACCTTCGATGCAACTGCAGCTGTACCCGTTACAATTTGTATCATTGTTGTATACAGTATCGTCAACAAGAGGTTTACCTGGACAATATTTTCCGCTGCGGCAATCGTTGCATTTGGATTGGGCCTGATTATTTTGATATGTTCCAGGTAAGCAAGAGTATTCGTCTTTTGCACCCGGCTCGCAATAATGGTTAGGTCGACATGGTCCACCGTTGACAGACTGGTCGGGTTTGGATACTGAGTTGCCTTGACGACAGTAATATCCAGGGGAGCAGTTTACTGCGTCATCTGGATCGTATATTCCAGTAACCGTACATGCACGACCATCGGGACATGGAATGCAGGTATGGTCAGATATGCCGCTATCAACTGATCCCGTAGACGTGAACCATTCACCAACCGGACATTTAGTCGGTTCTGAACTATTTGACGGACAGTAAACACCGGTATTTTCTTGATTACATAAAGTAGGTCCGTTAATAAGGCCTGTTAGATTAAGCTGTGACTCAATCAGTGTAAGTTCGACTGTGGTTCCTTCAGGGCAGAAGTACCCTTCCGGACATACAAGCAATTCAGTTGCAGCAATTTCACCGTATTTGCTACACATTTGACGTGCATTGCATTTGTTAATTAAACCGTTCTCGCATACAAATCCAATCGGACAGACCTCCCCACGGCCCGCATTTTTATCACTACATCCTGGCCGAGCCGTATATGACCCCGCAATACAGTGGAAGCCCGAGTCGCATTCGGTTTTGTCTGGACTTGCAATTTGATCACAATAAAATCCTTCCTCGCACAGTGTACATGCATCTTGGCTAACACTATTTTCCTGCTCATTAAACGTTCCAATATCACAGCGGGTTTCACGAGCTGAATTTGCCGGACAGTACGTTCCAACGCCGCAATTTGTCAATACTGTTGAATATGACACTCCCAAAGTTATATTACGTGGACAATGTTGACCAGCTGGACAGTCTTTACATTCAGATAGTCCTTGGTTGTTTGAATAATATCCAACATCACATTCAACCTCTTTCGATGATCCTTCAGGACATTGATAGTCGATTGGGCAACGGTTTGCAAATGCTGTCTCAGTGCCGGCGGGACAGTAGTAGCCATCGATACAACGAATATCATCATATAAACTAGCAGTTCCTGCGGTACAGTAGTAACCGGCTGGGCAAATTGTACATTCATCCTCGGAGGTCGCCCCTTGAAATGCGTTAAATTTGCCTGCCGGACATAATGTTGGTTCATCGGCGCCTAAAGTGCAATATGACCCTGCTGGACAAATTTCGATATGAGGCACATTATTATTTGTTCCTTCGCAGAAAAATCCAGCTGGACATTGTGTACACACTGTTGCACCGACAATATCGGAAAACGTGCCCGGATTACAAGGCTCTTGCTCTGCTGCTCCAGCAGGGCAGAAAAAACCTTGTGGACATTGAAACGGATTTCCAACACTTGATCGAGTCGGACAATAAAATCCTTCCAGGCATGGATATCGCGTTGTATCTGATGTACCACGCGGACAATAAAAACCTTGTTCACATTCATCACACTCGCCTTCACTTGATGCTCCCCTAGAATCGGCATATTTTCCAGCTGGACATGGTTCAGGTGCCAGCGCACCTTCTGGACAGTAGTGGCCAGGGGGACATTCATAACCGGTGATACCGTCATCGGGATCACTCTGTAAAGCTCCCCATAAACAAATAAATCCAGATGAACATGTTTTTGGGTTTTCCCCTGTCTCACAGTAGTTTCCGGGATCACATTTTTGACACGATCCTTCGTCAACACCCAGATGTGTAAGTGGACGATATGTGCCATCTGGGCATTCTGTTGGTTCCTCTGAACCTTGTGGACAGTAAAAGTTTTCTGGGCATTCGATAAGCTTGCCATTGGTTGCTTCGGTAAAGTCGCGATCGTCTGGGCAATAATATCCAGCAAAACATTTAGCCGTTGGCTCAGTCAAACCATATCCGGCACAGAAATATCCAGGATCACAAATTTCACAATCTGACTCATCCTGGCTACCCTCATCACTACCAATTGATCCTCTTGGACACGGTTCAGGTCGGATCGTGCTATCGACACAGTAAAATCCAATTGGACATACGATTGGATTTATAGTTCCGGTTCCGTTATTCTTATCAGTTAAACAATAAAATCCTGCGGGACATGGTTCACATTCTGACGACCCTTCTTCGTCAGCATATGTCCCATCTGGGCATGTCACAGGATGCGCAGATTGTTCAGCGCATTCGTATCCAGAAGGACAAATGAAACTCTGAGGCGAGGTCGAACCCGGAGGACAATAAAATCCTTCGCGACAACTCAAATCAAGATCAACAGGTGATACCGACATGCCAGATTGGGAACAGTAATATCCTGGTAAGCATGGTTGGCATGCTGCGTCAGTCCATTGTCCTTTAAATGGCTGAAATGTTCCTTCGATACACGGGGATGGCTCAGAACTATCTACATCGCAAAAATGACCTTCGGTGCAAAGCTCCTGTGTAGGTGACGTACTGCCCTGTGGACAATAGTATCCAGAGAAACATCCCTCATTTGGTGTAACAAGTCCGTCTCGAGTACAAGAACTTCCAGCATCACATGGAACTGGCTCCGTTCCACCGCTAGTTGGACAGTAGTATCCGGCTTCACACTTTCGTTGACGTTTTGATGTCGAACCTTCCGGACAGTAATACCCTGGATCACATGTAAGCATATCGTCATTTGTCATACCAATCGTTGGGCAGTACGACCCTTCCTCGCATTGTTCACAATCAGCTTGGGATTCACTGGGTACATTGGCGTTGTCCATGTAGCTACCAATGTTACAATATTCCGGCCGTTCTCTACGTGTAGGACAATATGCACCAGATGGACACTCGATAGGCTCGATAGTAGCGTCAGGACAGTAATTTCCCGCATCACAGTCATCACATCCAGTCTGCAACGGATTGCTCTGATACTTCCCAGCGGGGCATTTTAAACGAATCGAATCTTCACAATAATGACCCTCGTCGCATGGTCCAAAGAATCCATCGGTTGTGTCTGTGATGGCGAGCGGTGCTGCTGATGTCGCACCAAATGCACAGAAAAATCCGTCGTCACAATCTCCGGTTCCCTCTTGGCCTTCTCCTTCTTCGCAGTATTTTCCGGTCGGACAAAGGAAACAATCAGATTCAGATTCACCTTGTTCTAATGTTCGATAAGTACCCTCAGAACATAGACTCACGGATGCCTCTGTGACACCCGATATACAGAATGCTCCAGGTGGACACCTATATCCCCTGACTTCATTTGCTCTAGTTGTATCTTTGGTTGCATCTGGGACTGGTGTTAAGCTATTTGTTAGGCAAACAAATCCCGCAGCGCAGTTAACTGGATTAATCGTACCGGATTCTTCGCAATATTGACCCTCGGGGCAATCGTCACACTGGTCAATAGCAGTAAGATCAGTACTGGTTGTAAAAGTACCTGCTGGGCAAGGAAATGGTGTTCCGTCAAAGCAGTAATGTCCTTGTATACAATCGTCAGTGTATTGTCCATCTGTACATATTCCACCAGTTGTCGGACATTCTAAGCATTCTGTTTGTCCAGTTACACCGTCTTCCAGATATTCTCCGTGTGGACATGGGATAGGATATACTGTCCTGTCATTACAGTAGTGATATTGGGTACAACTGATTGACGCACCATCTATATAACCACCTGGACAAGCTGGAGCCGCGGTGGTTGTGGCGCAATAATTTGGTGGTGGGCACCAACTACCATCTGGACAAGGCGCTGGAATTGTTAAACCTTCTGTAGTACAAGTGTATCCACCAGGGCATGGCTGGCATGGGTTATCTTCTGGATTGCCACCCCGGGTTTCAGATCTAAAGAATCCAATATCACATTCGATTTGTACGTTGGAACCACTTGGGCAGTAATGACCAGTGTCGCATTCATTGCGGTCAGGTACAGCGGATGTTTCACCGAATGGACTGATAGATCCTACGTCGCAGAAGTAACCAGCAGAACAGTGGAAGGCTTCATTATCCATGTCGATGCTGCGCATACCATAATTCGGACAATATCTACCCGCAGGACATGATTCACATGGATCAGCATTGTTACCAGTACCAACAGTACCAGGAGCGCATGGTTCATCAAAAGGCCGTTCCGAATTCAGTGGACATTGATATCCATCTTCACATGGAACCGGAGTATCAATATATACAGGATCTGCAATACCAGTTACACCATCGCAATACATGGTGTCCTCACATGGTTTACAATCCGATTGTCCTGATAGATCTTGATATAATCCTTTATTGCATGGGACCTGTATGATGGTAGCTTGATCACACTTGTGACCAATATCACATGCCTGTGTGTCACCCGGACCATGACAATATGTCCCTGCAGCGCAGTCATCATCAATTCTACCCTCGCGACAGATACGTCCAGGAGGACAGTTGCGACATTCGGTATCATCGCCGATTCCGGTCTGTGGGTTGTATAGCCCATCTATACATGGCTGTTCGCTTTGGCCTGATGTACAAAACATTCCCTCGTCACAAATGTTTCCAAAATCTTCTTCGTCTTCATTATAACGGTCGTTCGGTGAACTTGTTCGGGCTCCACCTACGCAACTATATCCACTAGCACAGAAAAATTCTGCATTATCAACAGTGGTTGTGTCTATGCCAGGATATGGACAGAACCGATTTGCTGGACATGGAGTTGCTTCAGTTGCTCCAACATCACATGCACTACCAATCGGACAAATATCTCCGAAAAAGGTACCGCTACAAAATAGTGTGCTCTCCAGATCGTCATTACAATACGGACGTTCCGTCCAGGATCCATCATTTTCATTGGCACAATAGTATCCACCATCACAGAGCAAATCTGTTATGGATGGGTCCGACATATCCCGTGAAAGTCCACCCCACGGGCAGAATTTTCCCGGTGGACATGGTTCACAATCATCCTCACCATCGGCCGGGCTGTTTAGAGTACCTGGCCGGTATGTTCCTTTTCGACATGGTTTAATAGTCACCTGGGTTGTTCCATCATTTTCACAATAATACCCCGGTGGACATTCATCGTTGTTATCGTAAGTTGTTTTTGCTCCAGTGCATAAGTATCCAGCAGGACAAAAATCGTTGCATTCAGTTTGCCCCACCTCACCTTGATACTGTCCATCTGGGCAACCGATTGGCTCTGCCATGCCATCATCTGGACACATATAGCCAGCAGGGCATATTCCATACATCATCGGGTCGTTTGTATCATCACTGGGTTCATATTCAAACGCGCCGGAGAAACAAAAATAACCGGCTTTACATTTATATTGCACTCCGTGATCTTTTGGAGAAGAACCCATCCCAAGAGTATCGCAAAAGTATCCACCAGGACATGGAATACAGTCATCGATACTTCTCGATCCTTCAGTCGGTAAATATGTGCCAAGATCACACGCTGTTTTAACACCAGCTGGACAGTAATGACCAGCTGGGCACAGTTCCACTGGAGATGGTGATACAGATTCCAGTTCACAATTGTACCCATCATAGCAGTCAAGTCCAGCCTCCAGCATGCTCCAGGTTGTTGCAAATGGGCAATATTTCCCACTTGGGCAAGATAAGCATTGTGTAAGACTTGACAATCCAGTTGCATCAATATCATCCACGCTGTCTTTTGGAGAATATTGACCAGCAGGACATCCGATAGCGGTTTTGTCTGATCTTCCTGAAGGGCAGTATCGCCCGGCAGGACACGGCACTTTAGCTGAACCAGTACATGCAGAACCTTCAGGACAGGGATCGCATGTAGCATGTCGATCTTCGGCACCAGTTCCAGCGTCAGTCCATGTTCCTGCTGGACAGTCTTGTTCTTCAAACATTCCTTCAGGACAATATTT
>Ga0208946_1000181_pt1 | contig 12977 bp, 10 predicted proteins | sample AOAMet2_C49A8_80_2_FD_188075 | JGI IMG/M metagenome (GOLD analysis project Ga0208946, IMG submission 188075) | Ammonia-oxidizing marine microbial communities from Monterey Bay, California, USA - C0912_C49A8_80 (SPAdes) | ecosystem: Environmental > Aquatic > Marine > Intertidal zone | place...
AATTGTAAATTCTAACTTATTTCGAAAATATTTTCACGGATAAAAACTACTTATGCGTCAGGATTCTTCTGCAGATTAAATTAAGTTCAAAATGAAGTCAGCGCTAATTTCTTCAAATCACTTGAAAATTTTGACTGTTGCACTAAAATTAAAGCGTTTAATCAGTAAAATCAATTAAGATTTAACTGAAATAATAAATTAGCGAAGGAGAACAAAGTTTGAGTGAAGATAAACTAGAAGTAGAAGGGACAGTTATCGAGTCCTCCAAAGGTATTTTTCGGGTAAAGCTGGAAAATGATCACATCGTAATAGGTCACTTATCCGGCAAAATGAAAATGTACAAGATTCGTGTACTTCCAGGAGATACCGTCACAATTGAACTTTCTCCCTATGACCTGAAACGCGGAAGAATAGTGCGGCGGGAAAAAGTTGAAAATTGAGAGCAAACCCAGCATAGAAGTTTCATTTAAAATGATGAAAACTGGTTTGTTGTATCCAGTGTACAATTGCTTATCGCGGGATTCAACACTGGATCTTGGATGAATATATTTGAACAAACTATCTGTGATTTGACCGCCAGTGGACTGAACTCAGTGGATGAGTCAGCAAGCTGGGAACCGTCTTTGCTCAACGAACTGGTTGAGCAACCTCCTAATCCTGAAATGGGCGACTATGCCCTGCCCTGCTTCAGCTTTGCCAAAAGCCTGCGGCGCTCCCCTGTAAAAATTGCTGAGGAGTTAGCTGAAAAACTCCAATCCTTGCTAAGTCCGGAATCAACAGTCACTGCAATTCAGGCGACTGGAGCATACCTGAATTTTACCGTCTCTGCAGTCGCGATGGCTGAAGCAGTGCTGCCCGATATTTTCAACGGTACCTATTTCAAGGAAGCTTCCAAAATTGCTCTTGAACGGGTGATGATTGAATATTCTCAGCCTAATACCCATAAGGGCTTCCATGTGGGGCATATGCGAAATGTTGCACTTGGGGACAGTCTTACACGGATTTATAAATATAATGGTTATGATGTAGTTGGAGTGAACTACATAGGTGATGTTGGGGCACACATCGCAAAATGCTTATGGTATTTCCGCAATCACAATACTGAAACTCCTCCGCAACATTTTCGTGGAGAATGGTTAGGCGAGTTATACTCTCAAGCAGTAAAAAAACTCGACGATGCTGAGGGGGAGGAGAAAATTAAATTTCAGCAGGAGGTAAGTCATATTCTGCAAAAACTTGAAGCTAAAGATAAAGCATTCACCGAAGAATGGGAAATGACACGTGAGTGGTCAATGCAAGATTTTCATGAGATATATGAGTGGCTTGACGTTAATTTTGATCACATATTTTATGAATCAGAGGTTGATGAAGAAGGGAGAAAAATTGTAATTGAGGGAGAAGAAAAAGGGACATTTGAGCGTTCAGAAGGTGCAATAGGAGTTAATCTTGAGGCAGAGGATCTCGGTTTTTTTATGCTTTTGAAATCAGATGGCAACACTCTCTATGCCACTAAAGACCTTGCGCTGGCACAGCGTAAATTTGATAAGTTTGGTGTAAAACGTTCTATTTATGTCGTAGGTGCGGAGCAGACTCTGCATTTTAAACAAGTTTTTGCAACTCTCAAACGGATGGGCTATTCGCAGGTTGAACAGTGTTTCCATTTGCCATATGCATTGGTCATGCTTCCAGAGGGAAAAATGAGTTCCCGTGCAGGTAATGTAATTCTGTTTTCGCAATTGCGCAAAGAAATTATTGAAAGCATCCAATCCGCTCATCTGGCAGAACATCGGCTGGATTGGAGTCAGCAGGAGTTGAGCGAAACGGCGCAGAAAATTGCCGTTGCTGCTATCAAATACGGAATGCTCAATCAGGATTCTAACAAACAGATTGTGTTTTCCATGAAGGACTGGCTGATTTCAGAAGGTGATACAGGAACCTATCTGGTTTATGCATACGTTCGTATTAGAAGTATAGGACGGCAGATTTCGCGTGAAGTCAGTACGGATGTGGATTATTCGCTCTTGACGCACGCCAACGAAAAAATATTGCTGCGTCAGTTGCTGGATTTCAACCGCACTGTATTAAACTCCGGAGAACAATGTCGTCCGTCACTACTGGCGAGGATGCTCTTTGAGTTTTCCAAAGATTTCAGTAGAGCCTACAATACCTGTTCGGTAAAGCATGCAGGAACTGAAAAGCTGCAGGCTGCGAGATTACTCTTATTTCATTGTGTTGCCGAAACACTCCTGCAGGGTCTTCATCTCCTTGGAATCACTCCGCCGGAACGGATGTAAAGCTGCAGAGATTCTTTGTGGATTTCAGCCCGTAAGTTTGAAAAATTACTGGAATATTTAGCCTCCCACCTTTGCTTTTCCAGATTTTAGCTAAAACAAGAGATATGCGTACCTTGTTGTTGATTTTTATTTTTTTCTTTAGTTTTTCACTGGAAGCATCAGCAGATTATTTTAAATGGGAAATTCTTTTTGCGGCAAAAGGTTTTGGTACAGAGTTCGAAACAATTCCACTTGCTGCAGCAGGAAAAGTAGAATTTGCGGATAAAAGAATTGAGTGCAGAATGGGGAGTTTCTGGACACTTATGGAAGCAGATTTGCTGCTTGAGGGAAAGACTTTATTCTGCGTAAACGGAGATAAAGAGAATTCTGTGAGTGTGGTTTGCAGAGACAATCATCTTAACCGCAAATATAATCTGCTTAAAGAGCTTTATCCAGCCGCAAAAGCTGGTTTCCGACTTTTCCCAAAAATGGGCAGCGGTTCTCCATATTTGGAACTGCGTTGTTATTTTTGATTACGTTGTTAAGGCAAAGCTTTTAAAATAGTCTGTACGGTTTCGAAAGATTTTTTTGCGGCAGTATTCAGGAACCCATAAGAAAATTTTTGTCCATTTGCTCCAGCTAAATCACTGAGGCAACGTACCACAATTGCCGGAATTCCAAATTGTTCTGCAACCTGTGCAACTGCGGCTCCTTCCATTTCAATTGCCTGCCCATCAAATTGTTCAAACAAAGCTTTTCGTGTTTCTCCGCACTGCAGGAAAACATCTCCGGTCAGGATAGTCCCCATTTTTACTCCCGGTAGTGCGGCCTTGATTATCTTCTTTATTTCCGGATCGAGGCTAAACTCCGCAGAATTTTCAGGAGCTCCCATTGGAATACTTCCCGCTCGGTAAACCTGTAGCTGACCATCGTTCAGTGCTCCGTAATCGTATTGAATTAATGACTCTCCAATCACTACTTCTCCAATTTCCATCTCTGGATCAATTCCACCTGCTACCCCGGAAAAAACAAGCAAATCACAGTCAAACTGCTGAATCAGTAAGGTTGAAGTTAGCGCTGCATTAACTTTCCCAAGACCGCATTCGACCACAATAAGCTCATGACTTTCTTCTTGTTTGCAGAAAAAAGTTCTACCTCCGAGCGTTTGAGCGGAATTGGGAGGTAAATCAAAATATATTATTTCTTTAGGAATGGCACAGAGAATTCCAATCTTCATAGGGATAAATTAACAATAAAATTAATCAAAGTATTTTTTGCAAATAGCTGGAAAATCCCGTTTTGTACACCAGTCATAAAACTTGCCGCTTCCGGATGCACAAGAAACGGTGACAAAACTCAGCAACAAAAAAGCCGTCCAATAACACAATAAACGACGGAAAAATGTAAGCTGAATTACCGAATAATTCCTGCAATGAAAGTTGAATGACATGTTCAGTCTTTTCCGCTCAACTCAAAAACCAATTTGGCAAAATCTTTTGTTCCTCCGTCCGGAAGTAGTTTGTGGAGCTTTTTACCCATTTCTCCCGGGACATGCTTCTCCAAAAAATTATTCCACCAGTTAATTCCGTCACTTGCTAAAACTTGCTGGGAAACATATTCTCCCGCGTCCTTTTCCTTAATCAGTAAAGCATTATCTTCCTGATGAGTTCCAGGAAGTGGAATTAGAACTGTATCTTTTTGCAGAACAGCAAGTTCGCCAAGGATTCCCAAGCCTGCTCTTGTTAGCACTATTTCGCTTTTAGCAAGCAAGTCCCCCATACCTTCGTGGACAAATTCCAGTGGTTGATAATGCGGATGAGAAAAAGTTGATGTTTCCTGTTCGAAATTAATCGTGGGTCCAGAACCGGTGAGATGAACAACCTGAAAATTTTTCAGCAAGTGTTTTAACAACGGCAGAACCGCACGATTTAAGCCAACCGCTCCCTGACCGCCTCCTGTGATAAGAATGAGCGGGAGTTCCGGATGCAGATCAAAACGGTCATTCGCGAGTTTTGCATTTGCGGAAAAAATTTCCTGACGTACAACAGGGCCAATTGTCTGTTTTAAAGCAATTGAAGGAAATTGATTTGCAGTTTGTTCAAAATAAGCAACGAGTGCCTTACTGACTGGAGCCATTAAACGGTTGGCAAGTCCGGGTCGCACATCCATTTGCAGGATTACATGCGGAATTCTCAAGATCCACCCTGCGTAAGCTACAGGGACGCTCACAAAACTTCCCGCGGTTACAATGACTTGCGGTCGGAAAATCAGCAAAAGCACCAAACCCATTATTCCTCCACCTATAATAAACAAAGGATCGATGAAGTTATGCCAACTCCAGTAACGTCTCAGTTTTCCGGATGGAATTGCGACAAATGGAATTTCCGTTTGTTCTACCATTTTACGTTCCGGGCCGTTTTTGCTGCCGAGAAACAAAAAGTGAGAGTCTGGTTTTTGTCGGCCTATTTCTTCTGCTAAAGCCAGCAAAGGTAAAGTAGGACCTCCCGATCCTCCACCTGTAAATAAAACTCTAACAGGTTTTTCACCCAATATTTGAGACTCATTTTCAGTCATTTGAAGTTCCGTGAATCAACGAGCAATTGTGCCTTCTTCAATTCCGTCTGCAGAAGGCCGCTGACCCCCACTGCGTCATTGCAAAAAATCCATTCTACTCCACGATTTATTTCACGAAATAGATTGTTCTTTGACTTAGGATAGCCAACACCTATTTTTTGTCCACAATCCAAGTGTTGTTTTACAATCTTTTTATGAAGCAGCAGATAGTGTCCACCTAATCCGGCATATTTTTCATTCAAGGAGATTTTGCTCAAGCTTTTTGCGTTAAAGACCGCTACCGGAAGTTTCGCTGAAGTGTCGACAAATTTAATCAGCACGAGCATTTCCGGAGCAAGAGAAAGCAGATGAAAATCTTTCCGAGGTTCCAGAGGAGCGAAGAGCTCTTTGAGAATCATGTTCTGCTTTTCCGGTTGAGGATAATGTTCTTCTTTGGCCTCCACCATTAAGTGCAGTTTTCCGCCGTAACGTAGAAGTACTTCTTCCAATGTTGGCATCTGTGGACAGTGCTGCTTTAGTTCTGCTAATGTTGTTTCAGCAATCCGGAGATTTGAACCGAACAATCTCTGTAAATCCGGATCATGAGCAACTACTGGGTGTAAATCTTTTGTCCAGCGAAAATCCAGTTCAATCCCCCAGATACCTGCTGTTTCGAGTGCATGATCAAATGCGGATAAAGTATTCTCGAACACAGTGATATTGTCATGTTGTCCACGGTGAGAAATGATTTTGCACTTACCCAGATTCTCCAAAGTAGGAACTTGCTGCGGAACAATTGCAAAGATCGAATCACAGATCTGCATCAAACGGGATTCCAGCCAGGACGGTAGTTCCATAATATTTAGGGAATTATGGTTTAAAAAAAATTATCTGTCAACAAGGGGTTTTAACAAACTAAGCTTCTTGAGAGGGTTCTTCCCATATCTGCTTTACAAATTTAAGCGGTCGCAATTTTTCGATAATTTTGTGGAAAACAGGCCAGGTTACAGATTCAAGTTTGATACGTATATCTGCATCATTTTTATTTTTTTCCGCAGATTCGGAATAGATAATAGCAACACCTGCATCTTTTATTATTTTTGTTACCTGAAAAAGAATCCCTGTACCATCAATGACATGTAAATGAATGATGTGTGATCGAGATATTTTTTTTGAGATTTTCCATGAAACATCAATAGGGATTATTTTGGACTGAGCCAGCTTTATGTTGTTAATTTTATTCGGACAGTCTGCGAGGTGAATATCAATTTCCTTGTCATCATGAATGAAGCCTGAAATTTTATCACCGGGAATAGGGAAACAGCAACTTGCGAGTTTGATTAATGGGTTTTGCACATCATCGATCAAAAATACATTTTTATCTCCTCCAAATATATTCCCCCAAAATTCAGGGCTTATCATTTCCTTCAAACGACCGGTACTCTCAAAATGAAGTAATTTGTACTTTCTAAGAAACGGTTGCAAAGGCCGTTTTTGCAAACCGATTTCCTGAAAAAATTTATTGGCGGATAATTTTTCTGCTTTCAGTGCAGACTTAACCGGCGAAGATTTAATCCACTTTTCTACACTCAGTTCTTCACCTTTTTCTCTTAATTTACGCTCCAGCAGTACACGTCCGGAATTTCTGGCGTTTATTACTTTTTGCTGTTCTACTGCTCTTTTTATTTGGGAACGGCTTTTTGCTGTTTTGACCTGTTTAAGCCATTCTTCTTTTGGATGAACGCCCGGGTCAGTGATAATTTGCAGAGCTTCTCCTGTAAACAACTGCCGTTCCCTTGGGACCCTTTTTTTAGTTGTATCTACCGAAGAAGGATTTACCAGAGCACCGATGCAGTGGTTGCCAAGTTCCGAGTGTATGCCATAAGCAAAATCCAGTACAGTTGCCCCTTGTGGAAAAACAAGCATGTCTCCTTTGGGACTGTATACTTGTACTTGATCAGACTGTACATAGCTCATGACATCGAGCATACGAACGTCTTTGTCACCTGACATCTGATCAAGTTGGCTGAGATAGATACGATAATAGTCTGCGAGTTCGGTTGGGCTTCCACTCCAATGTGCCATGATTCCATACTGATTCTTTGTCAGCATTTCTTCAGAGACAATTTCGATTAAGGTTTGCTCACCTTCAATTCTTAACTCAGTCTGAATTCCTTCATAACCATTCCAGAGAGGATTGCTGATATAATCTCTAATTTTCAGAGGGATAACAGAATAATTTGTATGAATTATGCCGAGTGCCTGAAAACAATCTAAGCTTTTTTTAACTACAATCCTGAAACCTTCCAAGATATGATCGATCGGGCCACTTTCCAGGATACGGGAGGCAGGATGAACATAAAGCGGTTCAACCTTATGAAAAGCTAAATTTTGTTTTTCTAAATTATTTTGTAAAGATTCTTGCATGGCCTTAATCGTTGAAATGCGGTCTTTTTTCAATTCATCGATTTCAAGCAATGTTTTCTGATATCTCTTTGGATAAAGTAATTTAAAACAAAGCTCGGTGTGTTCTTGACATATTTGAGTTAATCCCAGTCGTTCCGCAAGCGGTACATAGATATTAAGCGTTTCCAGGCTGATCCGCCGTTGTTTATCACGGGGCATGGCGTCCATGTCTCTCATGTTGTCGAGCCGGTCAAAGAGTTTGATAAACAATGCACGTACATCCTGCACCATCGTTTTCAACATCCGCTGATATGTTGCGTCTAAATTATCCGCACTTAAATTTTTAGGACTTTCGGGTTTTTTAATTTTAGTTAATCCGGTGACTATATCTGCATACCATGAGCCATAACGCTCGTGGATATCGTCGTGAATTATGGAAGTATCTTCAATGATATCATGGAGAAGAGAAGCAACGACTGTAGGAGCATCCAGTCCTGCTCTGCAGATATAACTTGCAACACGCAGCGGATGAATGATGAACGGTTGACCGGATTTACGCTTCTGGTTTTCATGGTAATGCCGGATGTCTGAGATGGCTTGGTCGAGCAGTTCCGAATCTTTGCGGGTACCATATTCCTGTACATAGCTGCGGATTTGCTGATCCAAATCCGTAATCAGAGCTTTGTCACTTACTGAAATATTAGTTTGTTCGTTACTCGACATTTTCTTTTTAAGACTTTAATTTATTGTGGTTGAAAGCTTCTTGCCTGCTCATTACCACTGCAGTAACGCAATGTGGACTCCCTGCGGACAGGTTTCCAGCCGACTTCAAAAGACTGTCCCCACAAAGATTCCCTGATTTCCCGGAAGAGCTCGAAACTCTTCGGGTCAACCCAGAAAAAAAAATAGTTTTCTTCCGGAGGATATTTTTTCATCAAACTTTGCAGCAACCCATCGTGCTGAGAAAGTTGATGCCACCATTGACCTGATCTAGGCGAAGGTAAGAATTCCAGACAGTGTGCGTGTCCGCTGCCGGTTGTGAGTTTAATTGAGTATTGAATAAGACTGATTTGTTTTGGTAAAGCTTTTTTTCCTGAAAGGTACTTTTTTAAATTTTGATAAACTAATGCGCGGTCCAGATATAATATGCGGTCATCCCTCAGTAAAAATAATAGATTGTTTTTTTGAGAAGCATGCGACCATGGGATCTTAATTTTTTCAATGATTTCAAATGATTGATCTTCCTTAGTTGCTTGGTCACTTTTTTCTATGAGTGAGAACATTGCCATGAAAACCGCCAGAATAACCAGGATCCCTACATTGTTCGAGACAATGTCAACCAGAGAGTCCAAGTTTAACAAACCTGGCAAATCACCTAAATATCCCCTTTTTTTGCGCATTAATTATCATCTTGCTTGGATTCTTCTTTTTTCTTACTTTGGTTGAAGGCTTCTCGAGCTTCTGCTTTCTCTTTTTCATGGAGAGAATGTTGATATTTCACAAACCAGTCAGATACTTTCTCCGCTAAATCCGGACGTTTGATACGGACACAGAGATCCACCAGTTTTTTTAAGGTGCTGTTTTGCGGATCAAGCTTAATGGCTTCTTCATAATAACGGACTGCACTTTTGTATTTACCGTTTTTTTCTGCTTCTTCCGCAAGGCTAATTTTTGTCTGAACTTCTACTTGAATCTCTTTATTTTGATAACTTTTCAGCATCTGCTCCAATTCAAAAGCTCTATTTTCATTTTCCAGCAAATGATTGAGATTGATAGCTTTTTGCAGTAGTTTTTTGCTGACTGCAATGTTGAGTGCTTTGTCAATTACCAACGCAGCATTTTTTGGATCGTTCTTCTTAAGGTAATTTTCCGCAGCAGTCAAATATGCAGTATGTACAGTTTTGATTCCTTCGCGCGCTTCTTTATTCTGACGGTTTATACGTAAAATACGTCTATACAATTCAAAAGCTTCATCCCAGAAATTATTGTCTGCATTCAACTTGGCGATACGAATCAGCAATTCCTGAGATGTGATTTCAGGGACAAGCGGTTCATAAATCTCAAGAGCTTTTTTAGAACGGTTTTCTTCAAAAAATTTATCTGCATCTTGTAGACAGGTATCAATATTGTAGTTGCCCTGAGATCGTTCAAGAAGTTTGAAAGTAGTAAAAAAACTGACACGGGACTTTTGAATCATTCCTTTACGCTTATAAAGGAGCCCTAGGTTCACAGTGCTGTAGCGGTGATTTGGATTGCGGACGAGAATGCTTTGGAATGTTTTGATAGCATTGTCGATATCGCCTTCAATTGAAATTGCAAGTACTAGGAAACAACGCAAATCCACATTATTTTTTTCCCGCATCAGCAAACGTTTGAACACGTTTTTAGCTATTTCCCCTTCCATAGTTTGCAGACAATGGATGCCTAATCTGAAACAGGCTTTACTCTCTTCTTCACTTTCCGCCTCTAAATTGGAAATGATGTAATTAAAAGTCTGCTCTGAATCAATGCTGTTTCCCTCTGCTTCAATTTCTTTTTCGTCTGCCTTCTTGTCCGATTTTTCACTGGTATTTGTGTCTTCTTTAACATTATCTGAAGACACTTTTGTGCCCTCTTTAATTTCATTTCCCTCTTTTACATCCTCAGTCTGCTGTTCTCTTTCTTCATCTGCATCCAGCGTAAAATGCTGTTGCATTTCAATTAAATTTTCCAGTCCGTCTTGAATGTCAGGAAGGACGAAGTCTGTCATTTTTTCAAATTCAGCAATTGCAGATACAGCATTGCCGTCAGCAATTTCAATTTTTGCGTTTGTTGCAGCAAGATTATAGATAGCGTTTTTAAAATCAGGATCATGCTTCAGGCAAAGCTTGTACATGTTTTTTGCCTGATTCCAATTATGTTTTTTGCGATATGTGTTACCCAGCAGATTGGCCAATTCCACGTTTTTAGGATCCGTTTTCAAGACATTAACACCTAAACTTATTATACCGTCAGGATTACCACCACCCTGCATTTCTTGGAACAGTTTAGTAACAGTTTCTGCAGCAAGTTTTGGGTCAAGCTCCAACGCTTTGTTAAACTCAACTGCCGCCCATTCGTAAAAGTTTTTTTCTAGTAAACTTTTACCGCGTTCAAGAATTGAATTTAACTCTTTTTTTGGATCGTCCGTGCTGAAAAATTTTTCAAGTATTTTCATGGATCTACTGGTATCAGGCTATTCATGTAACTTGGACTGATGAATCTTTGGTTGTGCTTACAAGTTCAAGCATCATCATAACCGATGGTGATCTTATTGTAAATTCGAGTTTTAAGAAAAAGGTCATCTTAAACAATGATTTGATCATTTTGAAAAAAGTAGTAAATTAGGGAGTCAGGAATATTTTTTGGTGTTTTTGTTCCGGATATTAAATTGCTGATAAAATCATCAATTGTCAGAAAAGACTTGCTAAAATCACGCCGGATGTGGCATCTATTGTGCAGAATATTGTGCAGAAAATTTTTAATCTGATGATTTCTGAGGTATTTTTCCTTTTGGGTACGGTACTTTAAAGCTAAAATGAAACTGTATCAAGTAAATTGAAACATCAAAACTGAGGAATAATGGCAGAAATATCTGATGATTATGAAATCAAACTGTCCGCAGAAGACAGTCCGGGCGACATTTTAAATGATCTAGGAGATATAGAGTTGCTTGAAGAAGAACACAGTGGAGATGAGTCATTAGCAGGGTTGGATGATGCAGATTTGGATGATGCAGATTTGGATGATGCAGATTTGGATGATGTCCTCTCTGAATCTGTTGATTTGGATGACGCTTCAGATGAAGGTGAGATAGACCTGGGAATGGATGAGATTGGTGATCTTGTTGAAGATTTAAAGTTGGATGTGGCTGGAGATGATATAGATGCTTCAGTTGAAGGAGAAGCGGATATGGTTTTTGATGAGGAAGAAACAGAAGATGACAGTAATGATTCAGTAGAAAGTTTGCTCGATGAACTTGGAGATGACGATAGCGGAGAGCTTAGTCTAGCCGTTGATTCAGCTGGGGAAGAAGGATTAGTTGATCTAGAAGAAGTTAATGAAACTGCCGTAGAAGAAAGTTCAGAGACAGACGCAGAAAAAGTTTCTGCTGAAACGGAATCCACAGAAAAAGTTGAAGGAAGTACCGGTAATGACTCAGGAGACTCAGAGTCTTCAGATGTTTTGGATATGTTGCATGATCCTGATATTTCGGATGATACTGCCGATGAAGATACCGAAGATATGGAACTTGGTATGGATACTCTTGACGATACCAAGGATGACGACTTAACTGATCTAGGGCTTGATGATACGGAGACGGTGGAATCGGGCGACGAAGATGTTGCTGTTGAAGATGTTGTTGATGAATCTGATGAAGTAGATGTTACGGATGAAACAACAGAAGATGAAATAACAGATCTTGGGATTGATGATGTCAAGACTTCGGAATCCGGCGACGAAGATGTTGTTGATGAATCTGATGAAGTGGATGTTACGGATGAAACAACAGAAGATGAAATAATGGATCTTGGGATTGATGATGTTGAAACTGCTGAGGCAGAACCTGAGGCGGATGAGTCTGCAACAGAAACAGCTGAGGTAGAACCTGAAGCGGAGGAAATTCCGGCATTGGAAACAACATCAGATACTCAAGGAGAGCTTGAGGAATTAAGTGAGGAGAAAGAAGAAATTGAAATTGAAGAACCAGAAATTGAAGTTCAAGAAACACCTGCAATTGATATAGTGGAGATTGTAATGCCAATTGAATCAGATGCAGCAGAGACAATAGCAGCCCCTTTAGGCTCAGACATGCTGTTAAATTTCAACCATGAAGTGGTGGTCGAAATAGCAAGGACAAGTCTTACCGGCGAAGAAATCACACAGATCACTTACGGCAGCATTATTGAACTTGATAAAGTTGCAGGCGAACCGGTGAATTTGGTCCTCGACGGTAAAACAATTGCTCTTGGGGAAGTAGTACAAATTAACAATGAAAAACTGGGCATACGCATTGTAGGCGTTATTCAGGACTAATTGAAATTATGCTTCACCAAACAGACATCCCCGTAAAACCTTATGAGCTGGCCGAAGCTCAATTTAATACAGGGCGATTCCACATAATGGACATTGTCTTTCGCAGGTGGGCAGCTCTCTTGCAGGAGACGCTTTACGCGAAGATGGGCATGATGTTAGAAGTATCTACTGAAAATGTGGTACAGCTGCGTTTTGAAAAATTTTTAGATTCTGTTAAGAAACAGCCAATCTATATTTTTGAAACTCTCAACCATAGTCGTGGTCTTTTACTTGTGGATAAGTCTTTTTTTGATTTGGCACTTAATGGTAAAGCAGAGCCGACTGAAGATAGTTTGTCACTGATTCAGATGATGAAAGAAAACCAGCAGAAGCTGCTTAAACTGATAAGTACTATGATTGATGATTTTGAAAAAAGCTGGCTCAATATTGCTGCGGTTGAACTAAAACTGAATCGTGTTACCATCTATCCTAGCCGGGCAAATGTGATGTTGCCATATGAATATTGTTTGGCAGGACGTGTTCAGCTTAGTCTTAACGGTATTCAAACAAGCATCCAGTTATGCCTTCCGTATGCTGCTCTTGAGTCTGTGCTTAGACCGTTTGAAAACAAAAAGCTTCTTGAACCTGAATCTATGGTGTATTACTTCCCTCAAGTGAAAGAACATTTCAAGGATTTACTGGAAAAGACTG
>Ga0208946_1000182_pt1 | contig 12968 bp, 8 predicted proteins | sample AOAMet2_C49A8_80_2_FD_188075 | JGI IMG/M metagenome (GOLD analysis project Ga0208946, IMG submission 188075) | Ammonia-oxidizing marine microbial communities from Monterey Bay, California, USA - C0912_C49A8_80 (SPAdes) | ecosystem: Environmental > Aquatic > Marine > Intertidal zone | place...
CAAAATCATAAAAGACCATTTCCAAAATTATTATCAAAATTTCGATCCCATTTTTGGGTTGTATTTGCGTTCAACATACATTTCAATTAAAGTCAATCTCGAAAAAGCCTTAAAATTAAATTCCACACTTTTTTGGAAAAAAATGGCGCCAAAATGATCAACAAAAAATTCGAGTTTTAATCATTCGAATTTTGATTAATCTTTGCAATTTCTACCAAAATTTTGAAATATTTCGCCATCAAAATCTTTCCAAAATCTCCATGGATAAAACAAACATTCGATCGAAAATTCTAACAAAAATTACAAAAAAAAATCCACCAAAATTCCTCGAATATTCCCATTTTTTCTTTGAACCCTTGGCTGTATCGTAATATTTTGTTAAATCAGTGAAGGCATTTTGCTGGGTATATATAGCGGGCTTCCGTCATTTGGTGGTATTTTGGTTTTTCGGTTTTAGCAGAGTACCCGTGGAAAATTAATTATCTACTTATTGCGTAAAACAAACGAAAAGTTACGGAGAGACACGTCTAATTTTCCAATTTCGGAAATATCACCGGAAATATACTTTGTTGGAACGAAAAAAAAATTTGCAGGATAAGGGAAAATTAATTACATTTTTTCTCCGCAACAGTTTAGACAAAGAAAAAAAATAATATTAAAATTGCTGATATGTCGATATAGTTTATATTTATTTTGACAAAAAACTTAGAAGACAAAAATAGAGTATTGATTAAAACTACGAAAAATGTTTCAATATTGCTAAAAATTTGCTAAAAATAAAAAATTCAATTTTTGGCCAAAATTTCAAAGTTTCCAGAATATATATTTAGACAAGGTGAAATTTATTTTTTTTTGTTCTCGGAATTTAAAACAATTTTTTTAATTTTTACTTTTTTTATAACTTAAAATTGCAATTATTAATTATTTGTCATAATTCATTTTCTTGTAATTTGTCTTATTCCATTTATAAAATTTCGATTTTTTGCCAAAATTTCAATTTTTGGTAAAAACGCCATTTTTGGCTAAAATTTCTGCTTAAAATTTCAATTCTAGGCTAAAATTTCAATTTTTGGGAGAAAATGTGAATTTCTGGTTAAAATATAATTTTTTGCTAACATTTCAATTTCGGGTTAGAATTTTAACTCTTATTGATGATTTTTATTATTATTGTTTTATTTTTTTTTCATAATTCATTTTTTTGTACCTTGGTAATTTTTTAATTTTCATGTTTTAATTCAGGTGTCCTTCCTTCCTAAAATGTCACATTGAACATTTTCTCGACAACAAATTTGTAACACTTCGAAGATGAAAAAAATGTTTTTTTTGCGGGTTTGCCCTAACCCTATTAGAGGAAGGACACGTCTTGCTTAAACCCAATTTTTTTTACCATTTTGGTCAAATTTAGCCAATTTTGGGGCCAATTTGAATTAGAGGGTGACGAAATATACCGGAGTAATTCACAGAAGAAAACATCAATAAGAGTTAAAATGTCAACCAGAAATTTTAGAAAAACATTTTTATTTTAACCAGAAAGTCAAATTTTAGCAACGAAATTTTATTTTTGCTCAAAATTGAAATTTTAGCCTACAAATTTTGAACAGAAAATTGAAAAATTTAGCCAATAAATTAAGATTTTAGCCAAAAATGGAATTTTAACCAAACAAAAAAAAACGAAATTTTAGCCACAAAAGAAATTTTAGCCAAAAACTTGATATTTTAACCAAAAATTGAAACCAATTCTGAAAAAAAAATCCAAAAGTCCCAGGAAAATTATTTATCACAAATTTACAGTTTTTGTAACCCGAAATCATTTATGGCTGTTGAAGCCGCGATCTTCATATCATTTTAAAGGGGGTCCGGGTCGGGTCTGGTCCTGGATTTTCAAAATTTTGCCGGTCCTAAATTAAAATTAAGCGGGTCCACAAATATAAGGAATAACTAATGGCCTAAATATATCAAAATGCTGTGAGTTGGTAGGCCTACCAATTAATCCTATGTATGATTAAATTACGATCAATTAAAGTTAATAACTATATTACATATTGAATACAAAAATACAATATATGATGCAAAAAAATAATTTAAAAGTTTCTTCTTACATCGGAGAACAAATTATTTGTTGAAATACACTTTACGCGCAGCTAATTGGTCAACAGCAGAAAAAAGACGTCCTACGGAAAAAAATTATCTACATTAGGAAATAGTGCTCTTCGGGTGCGTGATCCGCAGAGCCGGACGCCATCCCTGCAGGGCCCTGAATCTTCTAATTTTCCCAAAAAGGTCATGTTTCGTTTTCTTCAAGATATCTGGCGATAAATCATAAAATAGTCAAAAAATTAGAATTGTCATATAATATGATAATTAATTTAAGTCCTTGCCAAGGAATCCTGGGCTGACTATCGGTCGTAATTTTGAGGAAATTTAGTAGAAAAATATGAATCCGGCACTTCACTGCCACTCCACTTATTCCCGATACTTGTGGTAATTCCAATTTCCCGCGTGGGCACAATTACTGCGGAATGCATGAATCACTATAATTGTTTTTACATTTTCAGAATCAACCTAAAATTCCATGTACATTGTACATTTTATTGGTATTTGTATTTTTAAATTGAAATTGTACTTATAATAAGTAGAAATAATGAAAGATCGACAAAATTAAATTGTCGAAATTCTGCCCTACTGTTAAAAACCGGTTTGGGCTATAATTTTCTGTCATTATTTTGTGAATTATAAATATAATAATTGTAACGAAACTGCTGTCACCCCCCACATTCAACATTATCGTTTGTAAACTGTGGTTAGAAATAAATGGGTCGCAACCACGCGTTCAAAAAATAGATAGATACATGGCTCTAATTTTTTTTTGAATTTCTTATACTCCTTTAGACGGGCACCGAGAAAATTAAACAAATAACTGTGTAATTCAAATATTGCTCAACACATTGTATTTTCCGCGGGGAAAAACTCACTTTAAGATGAGTGAAAACGCTGAATACGGTGTCTCCAGAAACCGTAATGTATATTTTATCGGGCAACAAGATTTGTTTTACAACAGTTTTTGTTAACATTTTTATATGACTTATTCCCGCTCATAGAAAATTTTCGTTGTTTAGCAAATAAATCTGTAGGTCCAATAGAAAGTTTCTTTTCAGCTAAATTAATTAGGATTCTAATGCGATTTTCCATTGAATTTATCACACATTAAAATCCTACTGGATTTTTTTCTTCTTCAAAATTCAAAATCTTATTGTTTGGTTTCTACGTTTTATGAAAATTGGTGGGTATATATGAAATACCACCGTAGCAAAAAAATCAGGTTTATATCGTAAAGGGGGCAACTTAGAACAAGTAAATCGGAATGGCGTTCTTCAGAATTTGTAAAATATTTGGTTCAGAATAATTTTTCAGAATACTAATTTATGATTTTGCTTGTTCAATGTGACTCGCCATCTGGCGGGTCTAATTAGACTGCTCGAATCCAGCACGCTTCGTGGAAGTATTTTCGTGACGCGCTAGTCTAGTACATCCAAAAATGTGGTCTAGTAGTGTGGTGGAGGTTGGTGGAGCAGTGGCGGCACCAAATCAATTTCAATATATCATAATTTTACAATCCTGTTTCAATACGCCTAGCGGGGGTGATACCACCATTATATAAGCACGAATTTACTAAAATTATTTACCATTTTTGATCCATTTGGTAAGTGTAGTAAAAGTGTAGAGAGAATTGGAAGAAAACAGCGCGGAATTGAGAGTTAAAATTTATTTTTAGTTTGTTTATTGAAAACCTCACACGGAGGTCATATTTCATTTCCCAACAATGGTGATAATCGCGCTAGCGTTAGCGGCAAGTCCGGCTGCGGCATTTTTTAAGAATTCGGTCCCGGCCATAAATACCCGGACGGATTGCAAATGGCTCCCATGGGGTGCCTGGGCAGACTGCCGGGGCGTATGTGGGTCAGGCGTTCAGACGAGAGTTAGAAGGTACGTTTCTTAAGAAATTTTTAGATAAAAAATTAGGTAAAAACCGTGGGAAATTCGGTGTGAGTCTTTGGTAGAACAATGGGTTAATTTGGGTCAAAAAGTGTAAATTAGGTCACATTTTCTGGTCCAAAACTTTGAATAAAAAAGTCTGAACTTGACCACTAAAAATTATTACAAATAACGTACAATTTTCGAATAAAACTAGAAATTAGTTCATAATATTCAGGCTCAATTTCGTTCCTTTGAACAAAAAATATGCGGCATATTATATGCCTTAAAACGCCTAATTTTTATTAAAATTGTGCAACGAAAAAAAAAGATCGAAATTTCTTGAAAAAAATATTTATGACGTCAGAAACTAATCGCCCCTTGTTTTGAGTTTCCCTCCCGTTGCATAATTTTCGTTGAACATGGGTGCGTGTCGTGCGTAGGTAGGGGAGGAGCACCACCACCGCCACTTGAGAAGGGAAAGTCTCTTACGTGGGTGTGCTAAATGGAATTATACACGTAGACTATTTATGGTTTCGGTGAACAAAATGATTATAAGACTAATCCCAAAATAACCTCGAAATTGAAAATTGCGCAATAAATTATTTTTTTCAAAAAATTTAAAAATAAATTTCCTAGATGCCTTGGTGGTATTGCGGGCACCTGTTGCCAAGGTCGAACACTCGATTCCAAGCCATGCAATCACGATATAAAAGACGATACATGTTCATACTGGTCTGGATGGGGTGAATGGTCTTCCCCAAGCTCGTCCTGTGGTGATGCTCAAATTTGTAAGCGGCGAACCTGTTATGGCCGGGGAACCGATCATTGTCATGGACCAGATACGATGTGCACAGGATACAAAACCGCCCCACCAACCCAGACAAAAGTCTGCGACTGCGAGAACACCCCGACCTGTTGCCCGGTTGACAAACCAAATTGTTGTCAAAAACCTTGTTATTCAATCAACGATTGTACCGGCCAGTCGACACTGATGGACCCCGAACCCTGCGAGGAAACCCCTCCATGCTGCAGCGAAATGGAACCATGGAGTGCATGGACCGCGCCAACCCAATCATGCGGGGCTGCCAGAGTCACCCGTACTCGAACTGACAGATGTATTGCCACCCGAACTGTACCAGAAATCCAAGAGGATTATATTAACATGGGTTGTGGTACCTTCGGGCCATGGATCAACCAGGGTTCATGCAAATTGGTCACATCCCGCGTTGATGGAAAGACGTACGAGTGTCCCGGTTCATACACCAAAACCCGTAGCCATTCCTGCTTTGACAATCTCTGCTCCAAAACTTCAACTGGCGTTGGCATCTTTGCACCAGCACCATGCAACACCGAAAACCTTAACTGCCAGGAGACAGTAGCATGTGGCCCAGGAGCACCATTTGAATGGGGACCATGGGACAAAACCGAGGAGCAATGCTCAAAGTACTACCTGTGCCACGGTGTCACCAAATCACGACAACAGATTGATCCTTGCACCGGAAATGTTATCACAACAGAAACACTCCCATGTGGTGCACCCAATCCAGCACCCACATGTCCCAAGGATGCTCTTGGTAACTTTGAATGGTCACAATGTTCCAACTCATGCGGTGGACTCCAATGGAGATACTGCGTTGATCATTGTAAAATTGATCCAAACACTGGCAAGGCCCAGGTGTCATATTTCAGTCAACCATGTGGTCAAACTGATGGATGGTCTGCTTGGGGTGTCTGGAGTGATACATGTGCCACTGCCTTCCCAGCGGCATGCCAACCAACCCAGAAAACACGCAGACGTTTTAGCCAATGTGGCGTGCTTGATCCATTAACTGGCAAGACTAGCTATGAACAAACTGAAACTGCTGATTGTCTAGTAATCGCCCGACCAGCGCCAGCGGCAACGGAATTTACCGCCTGGTCAATTTCTTGCAAACTTACCGCAGACCAAGTCGCAACGCGATCCCGAGTCTGGACCCAAGTCTGCAAAGAGCCGTATACTGAAGTCGAGACACAAACTTACACGCCACCATGCTGCGTTGAACAACCAGCACCAGTATTCGGCCCATGTGGATGTGACAGCTCCAGTTCACTTCGTGGACGCATGTGTAGACAGATTACCAACACATGCCCAGAAAAGAACCGAATCGAATGCCAAGAATGTACTCCATCATTGGAACCGCGTGTTGGACCATCAGATTGGACCATGTGTATCAAAATCAACCCATTGACCGGACAATATGAACAAGACCCAACCTCATGCGGTATCCTCAGTCGATTTACCTGCGCCAACTGTGAAACATTAAACCCACGATGCTTTGGAGTTCAATGGGAGAAAGCAGCCTGTCCAAAACCAGCAGATAAGGTCACCTACGGTGCATGCCGCGGATCCTGTACCATTGAGGGATTACAAACAATTACCACACGGGATGCCTGTACCGGACAAGTTGTTAGCACTGTCGATGTACCATGCCAACGTGATATCGTTTTGGTCAAACCCAAAATGACGGTTTCACAATGCGTCCATCCCAACGATAACACCCGGTGTACCGGTTACCAGCCATACATCACCCCGGGAATGTACGATCCGGAAACTAAAGAACAATGTGAGCCACAAGTTGAATACACTAGAGAAAGTGGTGGTCCAGATCAAGTTCCACAATGCGTATGGTACCCACAAGAATGTACCGCATCGCCACCAAGTGTCTGCACGCAATCCTGTCACCGAGTTGACGAATGTACCGGCCAAGTTGTAACCACACCAGCTGTTGCTCCACGGGCCTGCATACCAGCATCCGGCCGAGGGACACCATTTTCACAATGGTCTGTCTGTGGAGGTGCCGGTGTTAAATATGCCATTGGAATTGATGGAAAGCAAACCAATGAAATGTCTCGGTAGCCAGGATCGGTACCAAACCGATATGTGCAGAGTTTTGGATCATCAACACGATGTGCCAACCACGTTGTGCCAACCACGTGGTCTCCAAGTTTACTACAATAATGCCACGGCTCTGGTGACCACCGGAACCGTCGAAGAATTCTGCAAGGCCGATGGTAGATACCATCCATGTAAAACTGATGTCACCGGAGCACTCATGTGGTCTGCTTGTTCTGCCGATTGTGATGCGACTCCACCACGACCAACCGGTGAACGCATGATCAGCCGTCAAGGTAAATGCGCCGTCGATGCTAACTGGCATTACGGTAACGAAATCTGGTACTCTGAACCATGCCAGAAAATCTGCGAAGAGGAGGTCTGCACCGAATGGATGTGGCCCGAGTGGAACAAATGCAGCTCCAACTGTGACGTTGGCCACCAACATCGACAACAATATCGGGAATGCTGGATTGTTAAATTCGGCGCCAACGGCATCAAAACAAAACAACACCACACAGTTCGGCGCGAAATGGGCGAAATTCAAACACAAAACTGTGGTATGAAACGAATTGAAGAAGCTCGATTCTCCGACTGTACCAGTCTCTACAAGTGTGGTCTTGTCGCTGGCCAACAGGTCTTCTGTGGTGCCGGACTCATGACCCGATCCGTCTATGCAATCGCACACGAAAGTATGGTAAATTGTCCCGCCGCAGAACGAGCCATTCTGATCTTCGCTGAACAAGTTCCATGCCAATTGCCCGCCTGCCCACAGTGGACTCCATTCCGCGGTAGCTGCGAAGCAACTGGTGATCAATGCGCAACTGCGGCCGTCCAAACCCGGGTCTGTGATACAGTTGCCGGTGCCGAAACTTGTGGATGTCCAAATGACGGTGAAGGTACAACCAGAACAATTCAATGCCAACCACTTCGACAATGGACCATGTGGAGCGACTACAGCGCATGCGATCAACGATGCACAGTCGGCAACATGCAACGCCACCGCCACCAATTTTGCAAGAACCTTTTCCCAACTGAAATTCAAATTGAAAACGCCAAATGTAATGGACCAGAAATGCATACAAACAAACTAATGGCCATCCACCCAACCACCAGCCTACTCATCGATGCCAACTCCGAGGAAGCCTGGTCGATATGTAGCTATCCCAACTATGGCGAGAATTATCAAACCTGTCTCCAAGGTCAACAACACAAGCATGTGTACAACCCATGTTTGGAAAAACCTGAACAAGCCCGTGTCATTCCAAGAGCATGTGGCAATCCAACCGGTGGTTCATGGACTGCATTTGGCCCTTGGACTGTTTGCGCAGCATGTGGTGGTACCCAACAGCGCACACGAGCACATACATGCAAAGTGCACAATGGAATGGAAGACCAAACTGAAATCAATAATTGTGCCATTATTTCGACCGTTACTGAATGGACCGTGGTTGGTACCTGCCCATCATGCTACAGCGCTGGACAACCAATGCCATCAACATACAAAAAACGCACATGGTCATGCAACGGACGTGGTGCCAATTTGGCTATAGTCGAAGGTACAATCGACTACAACACCGGCGTCGAAACTGTCGGCCCAATCCAATGCGTCATCCCACCATGTTGCACACAGCGATGGAGCGACTGGTCATATGGTCGATGTACATGTAAGAACCGCGACTTTGCTCCCGCCACCCGGTACTGTATCAACGAAAGCGATAGCTGCAAATGCATCGGTGAGGCAGAAATGCTGATTCCTTGCATGGATGAACGTGTTGCAGTTGGATCATCCTTTGAAGTTAAGGGTATCTGGGGACCATGGAGCTTGTGTCCAGCCGTCTGCAGCCCAAGTGGACAATGTAATGCCGAATCTGGATACTTCCGAAGAAGAAAGCAAGAACTATTCTGTGTCGATGGATCCGTCGATAACAATGGAAACGAAATTCAATATCCAGAATTTAATTCCGATGGTACCCTCAAGGTTATCTGGAGTGCACCAGAAACATGCCCATGTACCGTCCCAGAGCCTGTTCAACCAGCAATCTGGAGTGTATGTGACTCACCGGACCCACTAACCTGTCCTGGACAACAAACTGGATATCTTAGATATACATGTGGTCCACAAACCCAAGCTGTTATGCCACGAACATGTGGTACACCAGGTACATGGGGCGCATGGGCTGGATACAGTGTATGCACTAAGAGCTGTGGAGGTGGAACAAAATACCGTACCCGATCATGGACATGTGCCCAAGCTGGTATTGCCGATCAAATCGAAACCGTTACCTGCAACGACAAACCATGTAACTACTATGGTGCATGGTCTAACTGGGGTGCATGTTCCGTCTCATGCGGCATTGGTAAAATGACCCGAACCCGATATTGCCACGGTGGTAGTGATGGAACAGGTTTCTGTGTTAATGATGGTGGTGATGCATGTAACAATGCCAACTTGGACAATAAAAACTTTGTCGTCGGCAAAATGGACTGTGCTCGTTGCGAAATGGTAAGCCGAACGTGATATTTGTGATTAATCATGATTTGTCTTTGTATTTTTTCACATTGTTAAACATTTTCATTTACAGGGTGAATGTTGTCACTGGGACTGGTCTGGATGGACCTCTTGCTGCAACAGTGGAAATAAAAACATTCGACTTCGGTTCAAGGCACAGAGTTGCGGACAGGACTGGGAATACATTCAAAAACCATGTGAAGCCGCGCAAGTGTAAGTGGAGATTTGTTTTAAATTTACAATATTTCTCAAAAATTATTTTATAGATACACTGGCCAAACCTACCCATCATGTACGACTCTCCAGTCACAACAGACAGGTCAATACAGCCAATATGGAGCTGCTAGCATTGGTGCAAGCATTGCCAATCCCGATACTGTTACCACACAGCTATTAAAGGTATTTTGGATAATTTAAATTCGTTTCTCTGAAGTAACTGACAATTTTAGGGACCAACTTTGGGCCATGCCGACGACCCCAATCTTGTAAAAACTTACACATTTACTGATACGCGAAGCCGTGCTCCATACAATACGCCTACCAATGTCGTAACTGGTTCAGCCACCACAACTCACACTTCGGTAAGATTCCAATAACTCTGACGTTGACCAAAATGTTTATTTTGAAACAAAATTTCGATATTCGACTAAATTTTCGATTTTTGACAAAAGGATTCGTAAACTAACTTATTTTATTTATAGTCAACTCCTGCTGCATCAAACGCGAGTCAGCCGGGTGGCGTTTCTGCAACCTGGACTTATAAGCAAAACAACTTCCGCGTTCCAATGAGCAGCGTAAATACGAGTGGCCAAGTGAATACAAGCAAAACAACGACAAATAATCCATTCAGCTGGATGTTCGGTTAGGCCGATTTTTTATTTTACGCTTGCTACCTGACTTTGCCTAACATTTTTTCTCACTGTTACATAAGCACTAATGCCCTGCCTCATTACGTTGGACAATATGGTAAAATTACCATTACGATCCTAAACATTTTATCCACTGCGGATAACAAAATTGCGACAGAAAAATCAGCGTTTGTCCCGTACATTCCCTATTTTTTGACCTGAATAGCTAAACCAATAAATATTCTGAAAGTTATGTTTGACTCTAATATGTTCTCCCAGATTTTGCCAATGAGACGTCTAAATGGGGCGAATAAAAAAAGTTCCGTTCGGTTTGTCCATATTATTCAAAAAAGTTCCAAAAATTCAAAATCTAAATTTATCTTTATGGGAATTTCTATTGATAAAATAATATAAGCAAACAAAACACGTTTGATATATTGTTGTATAAGATGTTATTGGGGTTGTTGCCGTAGGCAGACAAGTATTTAAATTTTACGGAGAACGTTCTGGAAAACGGTCAGCGTAAAATCTGAATTTCAGATTCTAAAAGCTAAAATATATTATTTCTGCCAATATCGTTCCCTTAGAACTATGTTCAATAAACTGAAATGCAATAGACATTTATTTTATTTTAATTTGTCAATATTTCTATAATCTAAAGGTGTAATAGTTTTCGTATATTCTTCAAAATATTCTCTGTTTGTTTTGAACCTGGTTGATATAAAGTTAACTTGAGATCCTTGAAGTATACCCTCATTTTCACAACGTTTCCAAATTGCACGATTTAAGTTTGTATATTTTGCTGAATTTTCAGATTCTAGCTCATCTATGTGGTAAGGTCCACGAGTGGAGTTTTTGCAGTAGAGGTCATCCCCAGGCGCTATGTTCATTATTGCATCTGGTGAAAGATATAATAAAGTTGATGTCCCCTAATTGTTACGTTTTGCGATTGTTCGTCACATTTTAGAACAAATACTGCTAAAAACAACACTAAAGCCGGTAATGCTCCCTAATTGTTAAGTTTTTTTGAAAATTATTTTGTAACAATTACGGGAAATTGACTGTATAATAATAATATACTAGTAGTGTATACAGTATACACTACTAGTATATTATTATTATACAGTCAATGTCCCGTAATTGTTACAAAATAATTTTCAAAAAAACTTAACAATATACACTTAACAATATAAACTTAACAATATACACTTAACAATATAAACTTAACAATATACACTTAACAATATAAACTTAACAGTATACATTATACTGTACCACTGTATAAATTCCTCTTTCTACGCCGTACTATATTATAGCCGTCCTTGGGTAGTGACAATTAATGGACGCCATTGGTTTAGTCCATAACTTTCTCTCCATTTAGCATATTCCAATAACTTCTGATGATTCTTAATTTTTGCCATTCGCAACGCTTCGTAGATTTGTGCTGGACCCAAGCTAAATTTTCCGTGTTGTTGCTCCTTACAGCAAAGTAGCGGGTAAAATAATTCCAATGACGCGAGTTCTTTTCCATCCGGGCTCGCGTAACTCGGTAATTTTGTTAAAGTGGTAAGAAAAAACATTGCATCAAATGGGCTGGGCAAACCAACCGGTGTACACCAATTTGCCCATTCATAGAGGCTGTTCAATTTTGGTACGGCATCAAGCTCATTACACACATTATAAAACTCGGACGGATCCTTATGAACCATTTTTCTCCATTTATCCAACTCCGACCTGGGTAATTTTCAAAAAGACTTTCTGGCATATTTTTTCGTCCGTGTGATTTTCTGTGATATCTGGGGATAGAGACGAGTTTGCGAACGGGATCTGTTGGGTTGAAACCATGGACCAAAAAATGGAGCAGAAATTCTTTTTGAAAATTACCCTTGGTGGCAAGTCCGATTCTTTTATCAACTCGCCATTTTTCTCCAGAACCAAAATTCCACTTTCTTCAAACGTTTCTCGAATGGCTGTAATTCTTAGCGACACTGGCCGAGGTATCTCATTTTCTATCGTCATACAGTGCGGCCGCGGAGCATTTTTATTCATTGGCGAAAGTTTTTCGATTTCTGCGAGTTTATACTTTGCCATCCATAACTCACTTGTGTCAGCTTTTGATATGGTCCCGCCAGGGTAAACATAAGTATTGGGTAAATACCTGGCCTTTTCACTACGTTTCATTGTAAGTATTTTATAATTTCCATAATTTGCGCTTGGCTTAGCCGGAATTGTAACAATTAGGGTCGCTGCTAATCGTGCCATAGTAGCGTAAATTTTCTCTAGGAAAAATATGGAAAAATCGTATTTGTTTTTTGTATCAACATTACAAAATACATAATATTATGTCACGTGTATGATGCCTCCTGCTGAACCATTTTCGAATCAAGAGTATAAATATCCAGAATTTCAGATATGTTTCGGAGGTTTCAAACTGAACGATCAAGGTATAAGAAAATACAAATTTGGGTCAAAAATTTTGTATCTTTTTGGGCAAATTTTCTTGCGGGTACAAATTTGAAGATGGTCGTGCTGAAATGTTAACACGAGTATTTTTAACAGTAATATTTTTAACACACATTTTTTAACACTACAGTGCCTACCACCAAATAGTTACGATAAAAAAACCGTAACTATTTGAAGAATTTTAGAGTTTAGTAGTGTTTTTAGTTGACAATTTTTGAAAATTTCCCAAAAAATCTCAAAACGTAACTATTTGGTGTGCAACTATTTGGTGGTAGGCACTTTAATATGTTTTGACACA
>Ga0208946_1000184_pt1 | contig 12908 bp, 10 predicted proteins | sample AOAMet2_C49A8_80_2_FD_188075 | JGI IMG/M metagenome (GOLD analysis project Ga0208946, IMG submission 188075) | Ammonia-oxidizing marine microbial communities from Monterey Bay, California, USA - C0912_C49A8_80 (SPAdes) | ecosystem: Environmental > Aquatic > Marine > Intertidal zone | place...
GTTTTCAGACCAGTTTTCAGACCAGTTTTCAGACCAGTTTTCAGACCAGTTTTCAGACCAGTTTTCAGACCAGTTTTCAGACCAGTTTTCAGACCAGTACTAAGGTACAAAAAAGTGGAATCTGACGTCTCATGAAGTTTTCGAAAATTACAAAAAAATCAGAATTTTGAAAATCGTAAATGTTTTCTCTTAAAACGTTTTTGAAAATCTCATCAATGTGATTGAATAAATATATTATAAAAATCTCTTAATCGTGCTCTTAATTCAGACAACATTTTAAAGAATTTTCGAGAAAATGATGGTTGACAATTCTCTCACCTTTTGAGTGGTGGTACACTTGACATATGTTTCCGTCCATATTTTTCGTAACATTTACATATCTATTCAGATCAAAAAGAAATTAAAAATAGCATTTAAATTTATTTTTTGTGGATTTAGCAATTATTTTGTTTTATTTTTTTTCCCGCGTGAAATCTAAATCATATAATAATAATATATTGTTTTGACACGCCCGCAAGCCTTACAGCATTGGTATGTTTTAGTGCAAATCAGTTTTTTCGTAAAACAATTCGTAAAAAAGAAGTTTCCTAAAAAAGTTCCATTATTTTCGCAGAACTTTATCTTGGTATAACTGTATATGCTTTATATGATTTTTATATATTGTATATGCTTTACATGTATGTAAGCTTACATGTAAGGTATTAGTTATTTTTAAGCTTATGGATGAAAAAATCTGCTAATCATTGTTTTGGAAAATTATTGAAAAAAAAATCAAATCAGCCTTGAAATTGGGAAATTACAAAATTACCTAATTTGTTCCTTAATCCTCAGTGTCCACCGGGACTATTTTTCTTGGCGGATTCTTTGGTAATTTTTATGAGATGAATTTTGGTACGATTTTTTGAGAAAAAGTAAATTCGTGTCGACTATTTTACTTTTCGCATTTTCGAATCGGATACAAAAATATTCTAAAAGTAATTTTTGCATAAATATCATATTCTCGCGTCAAAAAATGTACAAAATTGCCGAAGTGGTCAAAATGACCGCCATACAAATATGTTTTTCATTGCCTCCAAAAAAACGATGACAACGCCACTAGTGGACGGATTTACAAACAAATACTAGGATATACAAAACTCTCGATTTCTGCTAAATTTATTTGCGTAAACATTTTGTGTTTAAAAAACAGTACTAATGATGATGGCGTAGGCCGAAATATTAACAAGTAAGGTTCTCGACAATTGCGGCCATTCCATTAAAAGTATCTTCTATGACGTTAAAGTCGTTTCCATCGGCCATATTCCCAGAGCAGGTAAAATGTCCAGTAAAACTGTCAAAAAGTTTTGACAATTTCTTAAGATGTCCTTTTCGCTCTTCCCGTGTTTCATGAGTTTCATTGTCGATCAAATATTTGGCTTGTGAAACAACACTTGCCCGTCGTTCGAGTACGTTGGGGCAAACCTAAAAATAGTATGCAATTACTTTTGATACCATTTTAGGACCCACGGGAATTTGTACAGAATTTGTCCCTAAATTATTATTTTATATCATTTTAAAACATAGGAATTTAGAAATTGGTAATTTTTCCAACTATTGAAGAAATTGTTTTTTTAATAGACCTTGGAAATTCCAAGGCTGGGAAATTTTAAGCAAATTTCAAGGCTAGTAATTCCAAGGCTTAGAATTTTGAAATTTGAAAAATAACTACTTACTACTATTAGTTAGTTAAACCATTATGATTTTTAAACATCTACAATTAATATCAATAAAAAACGAATTTTCAAGGACGTGTTAAATAATATTTTTTTCAATAATTGGAAAAACTCGAATGCTCGCCAATTTTTAAATTGCTAAGCTTAAAAATGAAGCTCGCCGTTCACAAAGATTATTTAGCCAAATTTGTACAAAATTTCCGTAGGCCTTATACAAAAACGGTGTCTTTGCAAGATATACTTTTTCACCACCCCATTTAAATTGGATTTCATTATCGATACAATTTTTGGTCGGTTGTTCGATTTCTTTAGAGCAAACCTAAAAGATATTTTGGAATTACTCTTAATATATTTTCTCTTACTTTCTCGCCACCCCATATAATTGGAAAACCCATTATTATGGGTTCCATTATATGTGGCTTATTTTCCTGAATCAGAAGATCTTGGTCATATTCCGTTTTTTGCTCATTTTTCTCCATTTTTTCTGCAGACTGTGAATTATATTAAAAAGTGGCTTGTGCCCGGTTGCAGATCATTTAAAGTGTAATAAATTTTGATTTTCTTAGTTTTTCTTTAGCTAGGCCAATTATTAGCTGGCCATAGTAAGTTATCATTAAAATGATAGTTTTAACAAACTTTACGTAGTATAGTTTAAACAATAAAATGTGTTAAAATATTATAATTTCGTTGTCAGCATATTTTTAATTCTGTATTTATCTGTTTTGTGGGTTGGAAAATTTTTGAAGCTTAGCAGGAAACTATAAAGGATGAAGAAATCTGCTCATCCTTTTTTGAAAAAATATATGTTTTAAATCGATAGTGGAAATTCATTTTCAATTGGAACTATAATAGTCTGTTCAATTGGCAATTTCAAAATTTCAACGTCGATATAATATTATTTCAATAATTTTTCAAAAAAAATGATGAGCAGATTTATACGTGTAAAAAGTTGTTCTTCGATCATGGGATCCGTCTCAAGATTCGATAACGTTTTAAACCCTAAAAAATACGAAAAACAGACGTTTGCCAGTGCGAGCACCTACGGGTTAACAATAATCTGAACAAAATTTATTTTGTGACAAATTTTGTATTTAACACTGAATTCTATAGGATAGTATAGAAATGTTTGATGTACGTCGGAAAATATATCAGCACATTCGAAAAAATGAAAAAATATTGGATGCCGTCCCACCATTGTACCGAATCGCAAACCGTCCCATGAATAAACGGAAATTTCCATTTTCTGCTCTAATCGGGAATTTTCCTGTTCGAAATTGGTCCAAAATTTTCCGACGAGCAATTAGGACCCCATTTCGATGGTAAAAATGTGATTTAAGTCACAGTCGAGAAAAAGCTTCACCACATCGAGAACTGACTAAAAAAAACGTGATTTTATTTGCAGATTTTACTAAAAAATATTTTATCAATTAAATAACCGAGAATAATGCAAGATCGAAATAATAATGGAAAATTGCATTCGACGAATTTTCCAACTGTTAAATATCGAAAAATTGACGATTTTATGAACGAACTGGAACCAATTAAACAATTGCAAAATATTGATGGAACCAAAACCTACAGTGTTGGTAAGACCTTCAAAACTTGAGAAAACTTTCATCTTAAAAAATCCGATTTTTAATCAAATTTTTGATCAATATTCCAATTTTTGACCAAAATTTCGATTTTGCACCAAAATTTCGATTTTTAATCAATATTCCGATTTTTCCCAAAATTTCGATTTTTAATCAATATTTCGATTTTTGCCCAATATTTCGATTTTTGCCCAATATTTCGATTTTTGCCCAATATTTCGATTTTTGCCCAATATTTCGATTTTTGTCATTTTTTTGTAATTTAGGCATAACTTTGGGAAAAGGTGGATTTGCAAAAGTATTTTTGGCTCACGAGGAAGACCATTTAACACTGAGAAAACGCACGGTGGCGATAAAGGTACAACTTTTATGACTTTATTTTTGAGATTTTTTCCAACAAATTATTTGGCTAGGTTGTGCCCAAAAAACGACTTCAGCGAGCTGATCAAGAAGAAAAAATATTGAGGGAGATCGATATTCAGTATGATATGAAACATCAGAATATTGTCAAAATGTTTTCAAGTTGGCAAGATTCGAGAATGTACTGCATGGTTCTAGAGTTTTGCGAAACTGGAAGTGTTTCAAATTATCAGAAACAATTTGCCAAATCGGTAAACGCATTTTCATTTTATTATGTTCATTTTATTTTATACATTTTTATTTTTTTTACCTTTTATTTTTTACTTTTTTCTTCTTGTTTTTTGTACTTTTTTTTTGTTTTTTCGTCTATTTTCTTTTTTGTTTTCTTTTTTTTTTTGTATTTTTGTTTTGTTTGTAATTTCCATTTTGTTTTCATTTTATTTTTATTATTATTCATTTTTATCTTCAGTTTTCTGCAGTTTTAATTCATTTTTATTGTCATCATTTTTATTATACTTAATTTCCCTATTTTATTACCTTTTTTAATTTTCAATTTCCAATTCTTTTGTTTTCAATTCCAATTTCAAATTTTCAATTGAATTCCAATTTGTCAATTTCCAATTTGTCAATTTCCAATTCCTTGTTTCTCTTTTTTTCCAATTCCTTTTTCAATTTCCAATGCATTTTATTATACTTAATTTCCCTCGTTTTTTGCCTTTTTCAATTTTTTACCTTTCTAGTAAAAGTTTGTACGATTTATTTTTTTCAGCGTATCCCCGAGGACAAAAGTGTGACTATTTGTCGCCAGGTCCTTTCGGCACTTTCTTATCTTCACAGTCGTCATATAATCCATCGCGATGTTAAAATGGGAAATATTCTGATAACAAATGGAATAGCAAAATTGGCGGATTTCGGATTGTGCCTAAAATACAAAGAATGTCCCCAAACCTCGATCTGTGGAACGCCAAATTTCCTTGCGCCTGAAGTTTTTACAACAAAAGCGCATCAACCCGCATCGGATATTTGGGCATTTGGATGCGTATTGTATTCCATGTTATGTGGATATTCTCCATTTCGATTTACCACAATGGCGGAAACCGGTCGGAATATTATGAGCAACCGGTACACCCTACCAAGTCAGGATTATAAAATATAGCGTATCCGAGAATCGGGATAAAACAGTCAAAATTTGCAGATTTTGGTAAAATTTGCAGATTTTGGTAAAATTTGCAGATTTTGGTAAAATTTGCAGATTTTTGGTAAAATTTGCCGATTTTTGATAAAATTTGCAGATTTTTAGTAAAATTTGCAGATTTTTGGTAAACTTTGCAGATTTTTGATAAAGATTTTTAGTAAAATTTGCAGATTTTTGGTAAACTTTGTAGATTTTTGGTAAAATTTTGGTCGGATTTTGGTAAATTTTTGGATAGCCTCTGAAATTTTGCCGGGAATTTTTTAAGAAATTTCGGAACCTTGAACGGATACCATTTTTTATAATTCTAAACCAAGCTGCCTTTCATCGGAAGCTATTGGCTGTATCACCAAAATTTTGGTTCTAAAACCGGCAAACCGAGAAACACCAGAAATGATTGTAAATTTGCCACTTTTTATAAAATATTTACCGAGCCCACGCAAACGACAGCTAGTAAAAGGCAGAATTTAAAATTTCTTACCGTATACCGGTGGTAAAATACAAGGATTAAATTCGATTTTTCAAAATTTCGATTTCCAATCAAAATTTCGATTTTTTGATCAAAATTTCGATTTTTGATCAAAATTTCGATTTTTTGATCAAAACTTCGATTTTTTAATAAAAATTTCGATTTTTGATCAAAATTTTGGAATATATTTTAAACTCTGATAAAAGGGTCGAGTGAAGACAGCGCATCGATAGCACCGACAACATCGAAAAAAATCCGATCGGTAAAACCGGGAAAAATTAAAGCGCCGAAAAAACCAATCAGAAAGGCGGTGAAAAAACGGGCGTGTCTCGGCGGGTTACGGCAAAGTATGGAAGGATTGAAATTGGAATCTTCGCGGAGTTTGGAAGAATCCGAACCGATTTATGTGACCAAATGGGTCGATAATTATAAACATACTGGATTTGGATATTCTCTATCGAATGGAGCAAACGGCGTGTTTCTTAAAGATGGCGGGACGCTCCTGGAAAACGGAAAAATCCTAAAATATATCGATCGAAATGGAAACAACCGGCCGGTTACTGATCCAAAAGTATACCGGAGACCCATAAGGTATGAAGAAGATATTTTTGGAATGAAATACGTTAATAATTTCAAAATCAGCATTTTAGTCAAAAATCGATGTAGCTATTTCAAAAAAAATTGGTAAAAAATTAGAGGGATTATTTCAAACATTATTTTTAAAATTATTTTTAAAATTATTTCAAAAATTATTTTAAAAATTATTTCCAAAATTATTTCAAAACTTAGCGGGATTATTTTTAACACAATATTTTTTGAATTTTAACACAATTTTTATGGAAATTTTATTGGAAATTATGGTTATCTGTGTTAGAAATTTTGAATTCAATTTGTTAAAAGTTGTGTTAAAAATATTAGTGTTAAAAATGCGGTCCCCAAAACTTTGAGATCAAATCTTTGATAAAAAGGGAGTAAAAATTTTGATATTTTAGATATCTGGAAGAGTTTAAGTCGTATATGGCGGTAAATTTGGTTCCTGGATGCAGCCAGGAGACCAGAAACGAAAACAAATCAGCTCAAACAGATATCAGAATAAAAGATTTTATTCGCTCAGAATATGCGGTTTTGATGCGCTTTTCTAATGGAGTTTACCAGGTATTTTAGTTTGGGGTTATACCTTTCTTACATCAATTTTTTGCTTTTTTCCCACCAATTTTGTGCTTTTTTACACCAATTTTTTGCTTTTTTACACCAATTTTGTGCTTTTTTACACCAAATTTGTGCTTTTTTACACCAATTTTTTGCCTTTTTACACCATTTCTTTTCAAAAAAAACCTTTCTAAATTTCAAAATTTGATGTAAAAAAACAAAGTTTTTGGTGTAAAAAAAGAAAACATTTGGTGCAAAAAAGGCAAAAATTGTAGTGAAAAAAAAAGTTGGGATCCGAAATGGTGTAAAAAATGCAAAAATAGTGGTGTAAAAATAATTTGAAGTTTTACGATTTCTGGGGAAATTTTCGATAATTGTAAACTAAAAACACTACTATACTCGAAAATTATTCGAGATAAAAGGCGAGATATAATTTTATCATAACTATTTGATGGTAGGCACTGCATAACTATCAGCATTTTGTGACCGGTCATTTTGGCCGAAAATCGGCTTTTATGAAAAATTTCCTACATAAAACGGCCTGCCAAATGCGTTATAAACGAGTTAGAAAAAAAAATTGGAGGCACCAAATTAACCAGGCACTGCATAACTAATTTCTAAATCATTTTTTCTAGATGAATATGCTTGCCGGGATGAACAAAGGTATCAAGGTTGTAATAACCAATTCCGGGTTTTTGTCGATCAATAAAAGACGTGAGAAACAATTTTACCGGTGGAGCCAAATTACCGGTTTAATTTTATCTCAGGTGAATATTAAACCGCAAGCATTGGTCGATGTGCTGCGATTCGCTCATGACGAAATTACGAATCATGATAAAGAATTTATGAGTTCAAATTTTGACCATCAACATAGGCTATGTAACTTTCTCGACTGTGGCGGTCACATGATTATTTAAATCTTTCAAGTGACCAACTATTTACGTTATATTTTTGGATTATTCTTTTTTTATCATCACAAAAAGTTCATCATGTTTTCCTTAAATTCACGTGTTACGTGTGCCCAAGATTAGTACTCACACAAATCATGGGCATACGGTAATCAATTTTAGTCATAATACCGCCAAGCTTAAATATTTCGAAGCCAAATAATTGTACATTTATTGCTAAAATTTTATCTATTTTTTAATTAAAAATCGCCGTTTTTGGATTCTATATATTTAGGTTGCGGTACTTTTATTTAATCATTATTCGCGAACAATTTACTTAAATATCTCATCAAAAATTTTACTAACATTTTCGAAAATTTCGTGATTTTTGTGAATTTAGAATTTTTTTCGAAAATTTCGATGTTTTATCAAAAGTTTCATATTTTACTGAAATTTTTGTTTGAAACTTTCGAATTTCACCTCATTTTTACCATATTACTAACAACTGTAAAAAGAAAACGTTATATTTAATTAAAATCAGCTTGTTTAATTGTTTCACTTGTATGCACTTGATTTTTGCATGACTTCAGGAGAAAAAACCAAAACATTTTTTTGAAAAAGTTGGAGAATTTATTTCAAACTGTGAAACTCGAGATTTTGGTCAAAATCGTGGAACACGGTATAAAAAGCTGATTGTAGTGAAATATTTCTAAATTTATTCAAATGGTATTTAGCTACATGATGATTTCTGTGGTTCATTGTAACAGCAGTATGCAGCAGTTTTAAATGGTAATGGCGCGAATGTTGGTGTTTCCATTCCATCTTCTGCATAACCATCGTTTTTGTTGACATAGACGCCGTTTTTTTAGATGAGTTCAAACTTCTGTAAGATTATGCGGTTTTGAGTCACAAAATTGTTTATGGCACCAACGTTTAGTGGCTTATTTTCAACCTCATGGGTGACAAAATCGGTTGTCGGAAATAAAAAATGTCAAAATCAGCCATAAAAATTAATTGATATCCAGAAATTTGTGATCCAGAACCGCATAATCTAACAGAATTTTGAGGCCATTTAAAAAACGGCGTCATAGCCACTATATTTGTCAGTGAGCTCTTGCATTGTCTTGCATGGCGAGCTGGTATCGTTATTGTACAATCCACCCTAAATGGAAAGTTGTCGAAGGACCTAACCTTTTCCACCGACACCGAAAAGTTAAAAATTATGTCACTAGGGAGTCCGGGACTAGACCTGGATCTATGACAACTCTGACTGAAGGTAAGTATTTGGTTGTTCACCATATTGATAAGGAATCCATATTTCGCCAATCTCTTCTCCGTAGATTGGCACATTTCCAGCTCCATTGTTGCAAATCTGACTTTAATTGCGTTCGGAAAAATTTTCAAATCCGGGAAATTATATAATTTTTTAACGCAAAACTGTAAGTACACAATGTCATGCCTTTTCCAAAGCAAAATGTTTCTGCTTGTTCCCAATCGTTGCCGTCGGACCATCCGTCACCAGTAGTTGATGTAAATTTTCGAGGAGGTGGTGTCTGTGGATGTCAATTATTTACTTAATTAATTATCTCTATGCAAGTAGATGCCCGAAAGTGACTTTGGAACATGACTTAAAACACCATGATTTTTAACTTTACTAAAACGACTTACAAGAGACTTTAAGATTAAAATTTTAAGACGAACAGCGGCTGGAGCTAGGGGTTATATTTTATAACATTTTTAGGGAATTTTTGCGAATAATGTAATGCCGGGGTCGTTTCGTAGGGCCGCCGGAATTCAAACCAATAATTTATTCAAAAATCTGATTTAATTTTTAACACTAAACTTTGTTGCACTTTTAACATGAAAAATGGTAACACACTTTTTTTTAATAACACTAATATTTTAACCAAAAAATATTAGTGCTACAAAATGCGTGTTAAAAATGTTACAGCTAAAAAATGTCTGTTAAAGAATATTTTTTTAAATAGTCGAGTGTAGTGTTAAAAAGTGTTAGGCCATAAAAATTGGCACACTTTGGCATTAATGAAACTCCATAGTCAGAAAGCAATGTATGAATACGTTTGAGTTCTCGATTTATTTCGCGGAGATCTCGCCCTTCTTTGTTCGATCGTCCATTAGCACACCTAACGAATAAAACAAAATATAATATTTTCATGATCACGAATAATATGACTGAAATTCCGAATATCTGAAATGTTTTAAAATTTTTAGAATCAAAAAACACGCCGCAAGGACCGGATCCGGCAGAGCAATAAATTTTAATTTTCCCAAATAATGAAAATGGTCATGAAATTGAGATTTTACTGTAGTTATTCAAATCCATTGTCTCCAAAATAATGTAAAAAATGTGGTACAATTCTGTTATTTTAGGAATTTTTTTACGAAATTTTTAAACACGAAATTTTCTTAAAATTCAGATTTTTTGGAATTGTTCTTTCTGTTGAAAAAATCGTGTTAAACCATTCCGTGTTAAAAAATTCCGTGTTAAAAAATTCGTGTTAAAAATTTCGCGTTAAAAATTTCGTGTTAAAAATTTCGTGTTAAAAAATTTCGTGTTAAAAAAGTTCTTGGTAAAAAAATTCGTGTTAAAATATTTCGTGTTAAAAAATTTCGTCTTAAAATTTCGTGTGAAAAATAGGGTCCGTATGAAAACTGAAATCATGGTTACGTAATCATGTTTTTGCACTCATATTTTTGAAATCGTATTTTTAAATAAGACTAGCTTTACAACAAGGTACAACAAGGTAAAAAAATTATTGAATTAAATTCAAATTTCTGAAAAAAAATGAAATGATATTCTTAGAAACAAAATATTCAAATTTTTGAGAAAAAATAATTAAAAATTTGTGTACAATTTGTAGGTCCGAATTTTCGGTCCCATATTTTATAATTAATGTTTTAAGGTTTTAAGGTTTAATGATTTTTCAACCATCTTTTTAAAATCATGTTTTCACAAAAAAGTCATATAAAACAATACTTATATTTTTGAAATACGTTTTTAAGTCCCTTGACACTGTGTTTATTTAGTGTTTTCTAATTTTGCGGTTTTAAGTTTTAGAACGTTCCTAAAATCTGAAAATGTGTTCTAAACTAGGTTTTAAAAAAAGTTAGTCCAAACTTTGCGGCCCGATTTTGAACATTAATTGATATTCAATCTGTGTCGGTTGGATACGACCATTTAACCCATTTGTACTTATTTAAGACTTTAATTCGACGATAGAGAAGGACAAAATAAAAAGTCTGATAAAACAACGGTTAATGTTACGCACAACGAAAAGCCATCGAGATTAACCCATAAGGAGATAAACGGCGAACTTGTTTTAGTATTTAACTCCCTACCTAGGGTGATCCGTTTCTAGACATTTCTGCCTGATGCCTTAACCTTACGTGCCTTAACGTTAGGATTTTTGATACATTTTCTAAAATTGACTACACTACTAAACTCCGAAATTTGCCTTAACGTTATGATTTTTTCCGCGTTTAACGTTTAACGATAAGGCATCAGGCACCGTACTAAAAATCGACATTTAGGTCGAAAGACTCAATTTTAGACGCCGTTTTTTGTAGAACCCACGAGATTATTGTACATAATTTGGCTACCTAAACGATTTTTGTGAACCGCGAGCTTGATATCATTTTAAACCTTTGGAATTTATACATTAGAGAGAATGTTTTCAATTATTAACCATGAAAATTCTGGTTTTTATTGACATTAATTGGAGTTTAAAAAAAAACATTAATTGCTTAATTGGTATAACTATTACTGATAATTAGTTAATTTTTACATTTCGGAATTCCAAGATCGATTTAAAAAACAATTTCATCAATAATTGAAAAACTTAAAAGGTCTCTAATTTCTAAATTCTAATATGCTATGAAAGCAGTAAAAAAAATTACAAGGCTATACTGTGCACCCTACCGCGGTATACCGCTGACGACCGTAACTGACCAAACTTGGACAATTTATAATTTCATTCTTTCCAACCAAATCTCTTGAAAATCAGGTATGAGATTTTTGCAATGAATAAAGTTATAGCCGTGTTTTTTGAGATCTATATTTTGTAATTGACTTTTAAAATCATATTTTCTAAAATTGTACTTTACCAAATCTTGATTTAAATAATATTTTAAATCATATTTTTAGAACATCATTTTAAAAAATTATTTAAACAAATATATTTTGTTTAATTTTGCCTCTTTTAACATGCAATAAATTTTTCTTGGGATTTTTTTTTGGTTGGCTTTAATTAAATTATGTTTAATAAATAAATTAAATTTCGCGAAATTTATTTGCAACAGAAAAATATGAAAAATAATTTTCTAAAAATCTAATTTTTCTAAGAAATTGGCAGGTGGAAGTTAACCTTCTAAAAATGTCATTTCTTGGTTGTTTATTTCTAACATTTTGACGGTTGGCCCCTTATCAAGGCCAGAAAGACTGAAAAAGTGGTCGGGCCGAATCCGTCGGAGAATTCGATAAGCACGAAGGGCTTAATGTAATGCACAAAAAAGGCCATTAAGTAGGGGCCCGAGTGTAGGGGCCGCCTGGGGCCGGTCCATATTAAAATGGTCCAAATTCACGCTTTGGTGGAATTTTAGAGGCCAACCAGATCGCAACTCGAAATAATATTAAAAAATATGAAAATTTAACAAAAAAATATTGGAAATTTTGAAAAGCTAAAAAGTACACAATTTAATTTTTTCGTGAGAAATATGGATTTTATGTATTTATTTATATTTTTTGTAAAATATGCAAATGGGGCTATCCTAAATTGTTGCGTAAAAGCGACTTTTATGGGAAGAACCTATGATGTAAGTAGTAGATAGAGAGCACAAAAAATTTACCGAAATTTTGTACAAAAAAAAGTCAAACTTTTGTGATAAATTCGAAATTTGGATTGAAATTCGAAATTTGGATGAAAATTCGAAATTTGGATGAAAACTCGAAATTTGGATGAAAATTCGAAATTTGGATGAAAATTCGAAATTTGGATGAAAATTCGAAATTTGGATGAAAATTCGAAATTTGGCTGAAAATGCGAAATTTTAGGGATTATTTGAAAGGATTTTTGAAGAAAAAATTGACATTTTAGAGAAAAAATAAAACCTTCAAAGAAAGTTTGAAATTCTGAAGAAATTTTGAGGAAAATTTGCAAGTTTTTTTTTAATTTTAAATGCACGAGAATCGAAAATATTAATCCAAAAAATTAAATTTTTGACAAAAAATGTTCAAAAAATTGATATAAAATTTCTAGAGAATTGGATCACAGAGACTGACGATTGATGAAGTTCCAATGTATATGTCCGTTGGTTCCAAAGCCAATGGTGGTAATCTGATACAGCTATCCTGGGAGGAAGTTGGAGATACTATTCGGCCAGCTTTACTAGAAATGAAACATATGAAGTTACGGGTTTTCTGATTATAATTTTTTGGAAAAAAAAATCGAAATTTTGAACAATAATCGAACTTTTAAGGATTATTGGAAACGTTTATGGAAAATTTAAATTTTAAGCAAATTTTTCGAA
>Ga0208946_1000185_pt1 | contig 12855 bp, 4 predicted proteins | sample AOAMet2_C49A8_80_2_FD_188075 | JGI IMG/M metagenome (GOLD analysis project Ga0208946, IMG submission 188075) | Ammonia-oxidizing marine microbial communities from Monterey Bay, California, USA - C0912_C49A8_80 (SPAdes) | ecosystem: Environmental > Aquatic > Marine > Intertidal zone | place...
TCTAATACTAAATACCTGCAATAATCCTGCTATTTTACCTAAGTAATAGTTACTATAGTTTATTCTCAGTTCGGTTGGAGAGTGGCTGAACTTAGCCACGAAATACTGTTATATAGGCTGCTCCCGCGCGCCATATGCGGAGCCCAGAATCTGGTTACCAGATTCTGGTTTCCGCACTGAAACACGGGTGCATACATTTGTGTAAGCACTCAACCCCCTTTAAGAAGTTTGATTTAGAGTTAATAATTCGTAAAGTGTTAAATGTAATAAAGTGTTAAATGTAGTAATCATAAATTTATAACAATATAATATTAACTATAAGGGAGTTCGGGTTTTTGTTACGTTTTACTACGTATAAAAAAACTCGGACTCGCTCATCCAATCAGAATCGTTTATCTGACCTTAATTTTTTGTTATTTTTTAACGAAAAAAAAATGAAAACGAAAGTTTTAACAAAAACAGCAGAAATCTGAAAAAGTATGTGGATTTATACAATTGAGAATTTTTGATATATAAGAAGTTTATATATAAAGGTAAGCGCAGGTTTTCTTTTGCAGGTGAAGTATTTTTAACATTTTTTTTCTGTTTTACCAAATTTCAATTCAAATTATTTTTTTATTTCACTTTGATATTTTCTGAATTATTATTTATGAGCAATTTATGCAATATTATTATTTTTTCTGTAAAATGTTCCAGTTTTCTGGTCCCGACTGAGCCCTAGTAGGTCGGTATATTTTCCTTTTTTAGTGGTCAGTTTGTTGCATATGGAGAAAATATTTTGTTGGAGAAAATGTTTTGTTGGCGAAAATGGTTACATGCAAAGAGAAATATATACGAAATACAGGTTAGAAAATTCATATTTTGTTCTACTAATTATTTTTGTTTTCGAACGAATTGTAACCAAAAATTTTTATTTGTGTAAGAAAATATGTTACAATTCGGTCGAATTTTCTGTTTTTTATAAAAATCTGAGTATTAAAATTTCGGAATTTTGGTCATGCTGTTTTCAAAAATAGATCGGTTGTAAGGGCCAAGGGTTAAAGTTTTAAAATATTAAGAAATATTAGTTAGTTAAGCATCTAAAACATACTGTTTTCTTCTTTTTATTATAGTTGTAGCTTTTTTGTTCTTCAACCTTCGGAAAACATTGTACAGCTCGTTGTTCTTTCCATTGGTTAATTTTGCGCATTTCACAGGATCTTGGAGTATCACGGTTGTTACGTCCTGGTCATTCCACAAAGATTTCATGCGTCTTAGTCCATAGTTGTTATAGAACTTTCCGGTAACTTCCCATTGATAGCTGAGTAACTCTATCTTATTCAAACAATATCTTTCTTCCTTTGTTTTGAATTTGTAGTTAAACAGTTTAAATCGAATTTTTTCTGCCGCCAAAATTTTGAAAAATTTTTCCAGTAGGGTGGCCTGGAGCTTGTGGGTATCATCTCTAGGATATTGTTTGAATATAATTTCTAAAATTTTCCTCAAGTTTCGAGCATTTCGATGAAATTTGAAGAACGTCTCCGTAGTATGATTTATATTTAATAATAATTGAATAAGAATGGACCGATCCAGACTGCCCAGTTCAAAGTCCAATGGCAAGTCGTTTTTTTCTAATTCTTCCATGGTTTGGCATTGAAGAAGGCCAATCATGATTGTAGTCTTCCTTTTACTTTCCTCCATATTTTTAATTTTCATTTCTCCCTCTGTTACACTTTTTATTGTAGTGGTTGGTCCGAAATCAATTCCGTTTGCCAGATTTGTTGCAGTAACGATTGTTGGAGTTGGTTCCAGCTCGTCCATTGACACGGACATCTCGTCAACAACTGGCTCAACAACTGCGATTGGCTCTGTAGCCGCAGGCTCCGTTGTTTCTGCTGGCTCCACGAATTCGAGTGTAACCATTTCGGTCTCCGGCATTTTTTCCGGCCGTACTACATCAAATGGCGTATCGACATTAGTGCTACACCCAGGGTGCGTACAAACCAATTGGCATGTTGATTCTTGGACAACATTCATGCTCCATCCACCTGGAGACCCACTGCGGTCCGTCATCAAGGGCCATTCTTCGGGGCCAGACTCATCACTCGACCACGTCGGATTGATTGGGGTTAAGTAATTTGGATGAGCCGGCGATTGTTGAAGTTCCCGAACGAGGTCATCCAAATCCAGGTTCATATTCGACAAGCTCAAATGGGAAGCACTCATTTCGTTGAAAAATTGGGATGATGTTGTGGAATCCATATTAATACTAAAAATAATATTTTATTTTCGTACCTGTTTATTTAAAATTTATTTATTATTTCTATTAGTTTTTCTTACTAGTTTTTTTCTCGATTTATTTAAAAAATTATTTTTTTTTTGTTCTGGCACTTTTTGCCGGCATATTTTACTTTTTATAAAAATTTTTTGCAAACGTGTGAGAAAAACAAAAATGAAAGTTTAATAGTTTTACTATGAAGAAGCCTGACGGTGATTTTTTGTTTGATGGCGTCTTAACGTTACGATTTTTTTCATAATTAACGTTTTCTTTAATCGTAACGTTAAGGCACTATGTTTTGATAATATTTCCCAAAAATTCCATACTTCATTTGGGCGTTCAACTGGATCCTGTTTTTTTTATAATGACGAGCCGTACTAAAAAAAGGCGTCAATATTTAATTTTTTCCCGGATTCGCCCCAAAATGTCACTTTTGGACAATGAAGATTTTTATGGAATTTTCAATATTTTTAAATGTTTACGGAAATTTCGATTTTCGATTTTTCGATTTTTGAGAAATTTTCTATTTTTGGTAAAATTTGTCAATTTTTAGCAATTTTATACTTTATTTACATATGCTGTCAAATATTGGAAAATGGTTGAGTATTTTGGTGGAAGCAAAAGTTTCATTGTAAAATTTGATGTAAAAAGGGCGCATCAATTTTTAGTGTAAAAAAAACAGAAATTTCATTGGGAATTTTGATGCAAAAAAGGCGCATCAATTTTTGGTGTAAAAAAAACCAAATTTTTATTGTAAAATTTTGGGCGTTGCACTGGATCCTTTTGGGCGTTGCACTGGATCCTTGTGCACTGGATTATCAATTTGCAACGTTGGAAAAATTAGTTGCACAGGTCCTTACAAGGTTGGAGCATTGTTGGAAACATTGTAAAATTGGATGTGATTGTCCTTGCAAGGTTGGAGCATTGTTGGAAAATGCTTGTAAATGAAAAAAAAATATTCTTTTTGATGAAAAAAATAGTTTCATCAATATTTTTGAAAAACGATTATGGCGAAAAATGATTTTTTCGGTCAAAAAATATTTTTGAAAAGGCGATATGTCGAAAAATGATTTTTTTCGGTCAAAAAATATATTTTTTAAAAATGCGAAATGTCGAAAAATGATTTTTTTCGGTCAAAAAATATTTTTTAAAAATGCGAAATGTCGAAAATGATTTTTTTCGGTCAAAAAATATTTTTAAAAATGCGAAATGTCGAAACGGCGGCTGCAACTATAGGGTTATAGGCAACAGAAAATTCTGCGAAGTCGTAGCATCAATTTGTTTCGTCTATTTAATTTGGGTAGTTCCAGAGTTAGGCTAAAGTAGAACCGAGAAACGATGATTTCAAGTTCTTCGGTATCTTGGCTTTTTCTAGCCAAAATTATTAGTTTTTGTAATATTGATGCTACGAGTTCGTTATGATTACATGAAAGGAAAATGTCATCCGGGATTAGTAAATTTAACAGTTTAGCTGCATTTCTCAGTTCCAAAATAGATTCGTTTGGAACGTTACAGTATACTTGTTCGGATGAGTCGAAGGAATCGAATTCAATTTGTTCGGACATGTTGTCCAGCAGAGAATTCGGCATGTTGGTCGCTTGATTGAAAACGGCGTCTAATTTTTAATACACAAAAAATTAGTAATATTAAAAATATTACAGTTAACGCAATGGAAAGGCCCATAATGGTGTACGACTTAATTTGAGAAATATTTTTGTGCGAAATTAGTGGAAATGTCGGGGAATTATTGTTCAAAAATTCTTGCATGCTTTTAAACGGAAAATTGCTTTCTTGATGCATATTCGAAAGCATATCGGTGATATTCTCCGCTGTCATTAAACTATTTAATTGGGAAAAAATATCGCTATCTAGATGCAAACTATTTGATGTATCAATACTTATATTAATATTTACAGACGGTCTTGTAAACATTAGCTTGTTAAAATAAAAACTAGTGCGTTCGCATAGAATCGACCCAGCTCTAGGCTTCCCTAAAAAATGTGTTCCGGCGGGCAACATTGATTTGGTAGAATGCACGTAATGCACCGGAAGATTTGGGTTTCGATCTCCATAATTTATACCAATTGGAACTACATTGCTTACTAGGATGCCATTTGCGACTGGTCGAATTGCACAACTGTCAATTGAAGTGATTAACTTGGCGGAACAAGATCGGAACTGTTTTGGGTCGAACAGTGACCCAGCACATGTAGATTTGTCATCATATAGAAAAAGTATACGGCTATCGCAAAAAAATACTGTTTCCGACATTTTGCATTGGTTGTCGATCGAATCAGCTGCCAAAGTTTGGTTTATACTTAAAAGATGAACTGCATGACTTGGCATCGCATTAAATTGCATGAATGTAAATAGTTTTTCGAGTCGCCCAACTGGGATCGGGATTTGTTCGATTTTGAAGATTTTTGCTGGCTGTAAGGTAAAATCAGGAATATCTACCTTTATATTTATCGCTGGTCCATAATTCTCCAGGTTTAGAGATTTTATTTCGATTGCATCTTTGTACATTTCGTAATATTCATTGCAAATTTGTTCTACATCGGTCGCTTCTGTGTTACGATTTTCGGGAGTTTCAAAATAATTTTTTACGCAAAGTTCCATTGACAATTTTCTTATGTTACTGCTGCCCATCCTGTACCAGACCACTTGATGAGTTAAAACGTTCACGAAGGTAGATGCAATTGTACTTGTAACTAACTCTGCCTGCGTATAGTCGCTTAATTGTAATAGAGAACATATTCGTTTGTTTATCGAAGTCAGTACTTGCTGAGTTTTGTTCATCAAAAGATGGATATGTTTTTCTTCGTCAAGAAATAATTGGTGGAAGTTCTGATTTTCCAGTTCGTTGTGATTTATTTTTTGCGTTATTTCGGTAATTTGTCCATCTTGCGTATGTTGATGGAATAATGTATATACTTCGCTCGCTAGAAGGGTTACGCCAGCTGTTACACCAGCAGCTATAAGAGCTTGTCGCTTTTTTCTCGAGGGTTTTTCTAAAAATAAGCCTTTTGCAAAAATTCCATGAATGCGGATTTTTGGACATCTTTCGGTTCTGATTTTCATTTTTATCAGAATCATCGTTTTCTCCTGTACGAAAAAGTGGCCATTCTTTGTCGTTTTACAGTTATACGATAGCTGCAAATATGTCCTTTTCTCCGCCATTTCATTTAGTTCCGCTTTGGCAAGTTCGCATTGTGATACATTTTTCATAGTCATATCTTTGTTGGAGAATGTAATTGTATACATATTCAAGTCTTTAGCTAGCAATACTGCCGAGTTATTTTGTTCCATCGAGACGCCGATTTCCATCCAGATGTTTCCGTTTGAATTTGTAGTAATAAGTAATTCAAAAAATTCGTCGTCGTCCTTGAAATTGTTACATGGAAGTGCTTGTCCATATTGTTGGCGTTCGCAATTTTCTTTGTCTTCAGTTCTGTTGAACATTTGTTCCCAGTTAATATCAGGTGTTGCCGTTATTGTATATCTTTTTTGTAAGATTTCTTCATATAATTGAATTATCGTTTTGTTTGTTTCGATCGCAGTTCCAGGGCCCGCAATATTTGTTATATCTGGCGGGTTCATTACACGGTAGTGCGCTCTTAAAGCCTGATTTCCATTTGGTGACTTAAATGGGATTCGAACTGTTGTAGATTCTGTTTGTTCGATCCCACTGCCGTCTTTGATGATATCTGTTGTCCAGGAGTCACTTGAGCTATCATCGGGGTTAACCGGGTTTGATGCAGGTTGGTCATTGTTACGGTCTGGGTCCCATTTTCCAGTTGGGGGGCTTAAGGGTACATCTCCAGGATGGGAGTCAATAATTTTACCATCCACGTCGTGTATGATTACGTGACCTGTTAGATCAACTGGCAAGTCTGCGTGTTCTTCGTGACTGGTATTGTCTTCGTAATGGAAAAGAGTGGTACGATTTGCATTGTTTTGTAACGATTGCTTAATTAACCGTTTTAGTATGGTATTGAAATTAAATGATAATTTTGTCAGCCCTGGGCATTCTTCGCCGAAATGTACCACTCTATCGATTTTTGGATATGGGAATCCAATACTTAATGTAATCGGGAATCTTTGTTTTATTAACGCAAATTTTTTCTTTACTTCATGATTGATAAAAATGCCTTTTTTTCGTAAAAAGGTAACTGCATCAGCCCCTTTTTCAACTTCGTCCATAAATGAATTAATGCAAGGGGGATATTCGCATTTTATAAACTTGTCTTGTTTACAGCAGTTGCTAGCTTCACTAAGCTGCAGATTTTGGCATCCAGGTGTTTCGTTATCGGCTTCTCTGTTGAAAAAACAGCAAAAATCTCCGTTTAAGTAGGCATATCTATGTGTATCGGGGCAATATCCAGCAAAAGCTCCAAAAATAAGTAGCTGGTAAAGCCAAGGCATCTTTGTTTTTTTGAAAAAGTTAACTCTCAGTTTTTGTAATTTACTTTTTTTCTATTTCGTAAATTATAATGAGAGTTTGTTGGGATACTGATTTGTTTTATAGTTGGTGTTTGTGTGTCCGTATGTTGTGCTAGAGAGTCCGCGTGTGGTTCCGCATGTGGCGATAGAGAGTCGGATGAGTCATTTTTTGGAGATTTTTCGACATTTTCGTTTTGCTCTACAGATGATTTTACAGCTGGAATGTTACTTTGTACATTTGCTTCGACCTCGTCTTCAAATTGGATATTGAAAACACCTGGGTCTGGAATATCTTTAAGAAGGCGAATTTCATTCGTAGAATGTACCAAAAATTCGTTTTTTATGAGGGCATCCTGTAAATCTGGTTTTAGCTTCAATTTTCGTAAAAATCGGCGATTTCGTATACAACGAGCTCCGGTGATGCAATGTTGCAGCTGGAATGCACTCAAATGTCTTTTTAGTACCTTGTATGGTCCTCTCCCACAGGTTCCAATAGTTTTTCCAAGTTGAATAACGGGATCAAATGTAAGTACCAAATCTCCGGATTCGAATACATCTTCATTTTCGTCCAGGACATGCAAGTACCGCTCCAGCTGGGTTGCAGCTCCCAGTTGATGATGTTGTTGTAAATAATTATACCATTCTGAGATTTTAACGGGACGCTGATTTTCTGGTAGGGTTGCCAATAAGGAATTTCTGTCAGTATCTTGCATGTATCCTAAGAAGTTCTTCTCGGGCGTTCCATAAATTACTGAGAAAGGGCTTTTATAGCCGAGAGGCTCTGTAGGAGTCGAGTTATACGTTGCTGTACAAATTTCGACTTTAGAACGTATATCCAGATCTTTTATCGGGCAATTACGCATGATGTATCGAAGTGAGCGGTGTGAGCGCTCGACGGCGCTAGAGCGCGAATTGTAGCTTGATATTTTACTGAAAGAAATGCCCAATGCATCTAAGGTGTTCCGAAAGGTTTCGTTATCCCATTCTTTTCCATTGTCGGTTGTTAGATGAGCAGTCTGTTGAAGCTGAAACTGGTGGATTAATATGACCAAATTCTTTGCGCAATTATCTGCCGTTTTATTTGTTAGTAATCGCGTTGCAAGGAATCGGCTAAATTTACAATAAAATGTCATGATAAATCGATATGTAGAATTCATTCCGGAGATATCCATAAGGTCCACACTTATTTCTGTAAAAGGTGCTAAACTCGGGCGCATTTGGTATGGCATTTTGGGCGTCTCTTTTGATTTATTTACGAATTGACACAGCAAACAGCTTTGGCTAATATCTTGTAGTATTTTAGTCTTATTTGGAATTAAAACTTGTGCTTCATGTAACATTGATTTCAGTTTCGAACGGCCAGTATGTGCGCTAATCTGATGTAAATAATCAACAATCTCAAAGGCAATTCGAGGTGGAATAAAAATAAGTCCAACATTTTCGGATGTAAGTTGTTTTACCAGACCATTTTTGCTCATAATATAACGTTTTTTCTGATGTTCGATAACTTGAGACGGATTGTGATTTAGTTCGGTGACAATCGGCTTCAGAAAATCGCACTTTTGTTGCTCAGAGATAATTTTTGACAGTTCGATTCTTGGTTGAACAGTTTTGTATGAAATTTGTGCAGCATTTATTGTCAATGCAGGAAGTTTTGGTTTTAGATACTCCGATAATTGGGGTCCATCCAAATATCCCATTGATGGTAATGCTCGCGAAATCCCATCGCACACTTCAATCAAGGTGTTTTTGTTTGGAACGAAGCATATTTTTAATTTAGGAAAGTTTAGAATGGTTGCCATTGCTCGTCGTACCCTAGTGTTAGTACTGGTTTTCCCCATAGAAGCATTTTGTTCACATCGTTCCAAGCTAGCGTGGTCAATAAAACCATATATTTCAAGTCCGGTATGTAAAATATCTGCAAAGTCGTCTAAACCATAAGAGAAACCACAGAGTTCTCTCGAGCGACTTGATTGCATTTTTACAACTTCATCAAAGCTCCGTGATCCATATGCTGATAAAGAAATATCCGTAAAATAATCACCAATTTTGGTAGCATTTCCAACCGCAAATCCTACACCATATATGGATGAATCAGCCACATAGACTATCACTCTGTTATTCTGATTTGTATAATCTAAATGTGTTGTAAAATTTCCGCGTTCCATATGGTGGCGTAGTACATCAATTCCACGTTTTACAAATTCGGTTAATTCGTAGTTTTTTGGACCTTTTGCGATCTGTTTATACAATGGTTGTAATAACAAAGCCAATTTTGGGTTTAATCTGGAATAAAATACCATTGATCCGGCAAAACGCATGGCTTCTTTATGGGTTTTTGGATAAGGAAGTTGAATTAAAGAAGTATGTTTTTTCGGGCAACTTTTGACGCCTGAAGGAGAAATAATATGGCCCAAAAACATCAACTCTTTTTGGAACCAAACACATTTATTTAGTCCCAATGTGACGTGATTAGATTGTAGGCGATCCAAGTAGGCCCTTAGGGCAATATCTACACAGCTTTCGACACATATCAAAATGGAATCATCGAGGTAGGTTGACAGACGGGCTCCTTTACATTCGAATTTTTTGAAAACTTCGTAAACAAATCTTGAAAAACAACTGGGCGAAACATTTAACCCCATGCTGCATCTTTTGTATCGAACCTGGCGTGCGTTAGCAATAAAACTCGTGATATCGCGGCTGCTGTTTGTAATCGCCAAAGTATAAAAAGCGTTTCGAATATCCGTACTGAACATAAATATTTCTTCCGATGGAAATTCGTTTTTCAATTCCTGTAGATGTTGGCCAATTTTTGATAAAATTTGCCTAATTGGTAATATGGGCCAGTTTGGAACAGACAATTTGGGATTTACGAGCTGCTTGTAATTTGTTATTAACCGAAATTTATTTCCAGTCCTTTTGATCAACATTGTTGGTGAATTCCAGCAACTTATGGTTTCTTCCAAAACCCCAGCTTGTATCATATCGGATACTTTTTTGTCGAGTTCATCACGCAGCTTTCCATCCGTTTTATAAGGTCTTGCAAAACAAGTTTCTTTATTTTCAGGATTTTTTAGTCGCAAGTCTACGACGAAATTTCTTGAGAGCCCAACATCGCCGTCTGTTCGAGCAAATATATTCTTGTAGTCATAAAGTATTTTTTCGAAAATTTGTTGGAATTTAGTTGGTGCTTTTTCGACAACAGATTTTAGCTCTTGATCAATATTTATTTTTTGGCATAATTGTTGTCGTCGAATTTTCCATTTTTGAACATCTTCTTCGTGGATTTTTCGATCGTCTGGTTTGAGTTCGTTTATTGTAATTAATGTGTTTACATGTATGATATCACCAGCAGCTGGGTTGTCTGTAGCTATGACAGCTCTTGGATGAATAATAATTACGTGAGCTGTACTATTAACGATTTTTATAGTTTTTGTTTGTTTGTTGAAATTGTCTAGTAGAATTAGCCCGTTTTCTCTCATTTTTTCTGACGGAATAATTAAATCAGTTGTTACTACATCATTGTTTTCCACCATTTCAAGTTCAAATCTGATGTGTGCGTGTTGAAAAGGCGATAATATAATTTGAGCAATATTTTTCAATAAAAATACGGGTTTTTTGCAAAATGTGTTATGAACCGGAAAAGTCGTTTTGGTTTCGAAAATTTCGACCAATTTTGGTATAGTTGGTTTAATTGTGAAATTGTTAAATTGTACTGTATCTAGGCTAGTAGGAAATAACAAGTTGAGTCCTTTTAGTAGATCATAGCCAATAATTACAGGAAACAGTAGCCGATGAGGTACCACCAAGAGGCGTCTAAGAGGAAATTCCTTGTTTTGGCCATCGACGGTAATATTTGCTGTTATTGATTCGTGAATTGTTGCCATTTGATTATTTGCTGCATTGAGTAGTGAAAGGGGCGAAATAGTTTCCGCTGAAAATGGCCGTAAATCAAGCATGGTGGCGCTAATTAGGGAAACTTCCGCGCCGCTGTCGATAAGCGCTGATTGTACTTGGATTCTAATGATTGTATTATTTACATATTGTTTTAATTCGATTTTTACTGTCGGTAAAGGCATTATTGTTGCTGGTTTTGGCTTACACCTCTACGTGCGAAAATTGAATTTTGGGTTGGTGGAATACCACGCTCGCGACTACGACAAACTTTCCAATAATGGCCAAATTTGTTACAGTGGTGGCATTGGGGGCGGTAGCTTTCATAACTTGGCGTTGACGAATTCATATTTTGAGTCGAATTTTGGGTTTGGCGATTTTGAACTGGATATTGGAAACCATTTTGACGATTTGACGGATTTTGACCTTGATGGTTATTGGAACCATTTTGTCGACCTGGTCCATTATTTAACTGCGGCTGCTTTCCCAATCTACTGCGGCAAACACCGTAGGTATGTCCCACTTTCTTGCAGTATCCGCAGATAATTTTTTGCGGCTGATTTGGGCTCGAATTTTGACGTTTTGACTCCGTCGATTTTTCGGGCTGTTTATTTCCAAAATTTTGCCGATAATTTTGCTTCAGGACCCGTTGTTGAAAATTGTTAATTTGTGCAATTCCTGGTTGTTTTGAAATACTGTATATTTCGACAGCCAAGTCGACCAATTCAAAACCCTTTTTCTCCGAAAGTTGAAAGTTATAATTTGATTTCAGTACTTTGGCCTTCAGATATGTTGAAGATAACGATTCCACCATATTTTGATCGTCTTTACCAAGTAATTTTCGTACCAAATTTACGATTTTTTCGTAAAATTCTTTCACATCCGTACCCTGAAATACCAGTCTATCCAATTCTCGTGAATATTCTGTGGCGCTTTTTTTTGTTATTTTTATTATGGTATTTTTAAAATCCGCAATCGTGATTTCTGTAGGATGATTTGTTTTTGTAAGTCGTTGTAATTCAGTATTTATTGATCTTTGTAGTTCGCCACCCAGTGCTCCAAGTAGTTTCGCAATTTTCTGCTTATCAGTCAAAGATTCGCCGGAAAGTGACAATAGAAATAGGTTGCCATCATACCACTCTTCGATGCTCCCAGATTTAGTTTCGGATTCATAGGTTACCAGTTTTACCTTAGGCTCCGTAGTTGAATTGTTCAGATAAACAGTTGGCGGTTTCGGTGTTACTTTCGGGACATTTTCTGTTGCAATTTGGGCGGCATTATGATATGCGCTTTGGCCAGCGGCTGATTCCATAGCTGGTCCGGTAATTTCCGGTTTAGTTTCCGGTGCGTCGTGATCGTTCTGCAAAATGTCCTCAAAGTTTACGGTTATTGAGTCGTCAACAACTGAGGCTCCGATTGGCTCCACGGAGTTTGTTTCTGACTCCGAATCTGTGTGATCCATTTTCAAGTGCACGTAATTACCTGGATTTTTTATGATACTGTCAATAGTTCCGGCTAATTTAGAGCTGTTTACTTTATGGTTAGTTTTAAATTTAACCTTAAGGGTTTTTGCTTTTAATTCGTTTGCGTAATCTGCTTTTCTCTTGATATTGCTTGCAGAAAAGGAGTACTCTTTTTTAGGTACCGTAGGTATTCCGTAAATAGATTTATCTTGTAGTTTTAGGAAGTATAAACCTACATAAGGGGGTGTAATTTGAAGGGTGTTTGTTATATACGATTCTACGTTTGTTTTTATAATATTTTTTCGGGAATTTTTATTTCCTGATTGCTCAGGAGTAAGTAGAAAGATTTCTTCCAAATATTGGTAGAATTCGTAAGCAAATGATAAATTTAGGCTTAATGCGTATAATCGCATATACCTAAATTAGTCTTGTGTAATAGTACAGTACCAATAGGTAAGTACTATTTCCCAGACTATATAGCCAGATTTTGCTATTTCTAGCCGTCTCCAGTTATTTGGCACGTATAATACTAAGCTACAGTGTAGTAGTATTGTCGGTGCGGTAACGATTATTTTTTTCTTTCTAAAATCACTATTTATAGCAATTTTTTTTTTATATTTTTTCCCTTGTAGAATCGTATTCTCTATTTTTTAAAGGTTTTCGGGGGCAAGGTTCGGGTTATGTATCAGTCACCAGTCTAATACTAAATACCTGCAATAATCCTGCTATTTTACCTAAGTAATAGTTACTATAGTTTATTCTCAGTTCGGTTGGAGAGTGGCTGAACTTAGCCAC
>Ga0208946_1000186_pt1 | contig 12776 bp, 10 predicted proteins | sample AOAMet2_C49A8_80_2_FD_188075 | JGI IMG/M metagenome (GOLD analysis project Ga0208946, IMG submission 188075) | Ammonia-oxidizing marine microbial communities from Monterey Bay, California, USA - C0912_C49A8_80 (SPAdes) | ecosystem: Environmental > Aquatic > Marine > Intertidal zone | place...
CCTGCCAATCCGATCCGAGACCGGATCGATGACCTCCTCTCCAAACGACCGCCGACCCCGGCCCGGTGTACCGTCGATTGGGTGATCGTCGAGTTGGGCCCCGACCACCGCTACGACTGCACCCACCGGTCGCTCGTCATGGGGATCCTGAACCGCACCCCGGATTCGTTCTGGGATCGCGGACGGTTCTGGGAGTTCGACGACTTCCTCCGGTTAGCCGAGACCCATGAGGCCAACGGCGCCGACCTGTTCGACGTCGGCGGCTCCAAGGCCGGTCCGGGGCCCGAAGTCACCCGGGACGAAGAGATGGACCGCGTGGTGCCAGCCATCGAGGCGCTACATGCCCGATTCGACCTGCCCATTGCCGTGGACACCTTCCGGGGTTCGGTGGCCGATGCGGCCATGGAGGTAGGTGCGTGCGTGGGCAACGACATCAGTGGATTCGCTGATCCGACGTTCCTTCCGGCGTGCTCCCGCCACGGCGCGGCGGTGGTGGCCACCCACGTACGGATCGGTCCGAGGATTCCCGACCCGAGACCGAGGTACGACGATGTGGTGGCCGAGGTCCGCGAATTTCTGGCTGAGCGCGTCCGATGGGCGACCGAGGCCGGCATCCCCGCCGGGCGGATCATCGTCGACGCAGGCCTCGACCTCGGCAAGACGCCCGACATGTCGACCGAACTCCTGCGGCGTTCCGAGGACCTGGCCATCCTGGGTAAACCCATCCTGTTGTCGGCATCCAACAAGGGCTTCCTCGGCGAGGTTACGAGCAGCGGCCTAGAGGATCGGGTCGAGGCATCGTGGGCGGCCCACGCGCTGGGCATCAGCGGCGGCTGTCGGATCCTGCGGGCGCATGACGTCCGGGGCGCCCGGCGGGTGGCTGACGTGATGGCCGATGTCATGGCCTCTGTATGAGCGTGCCGGCCATCGTGTTGATAACCGGCGACGACGACGCCCTGGTGACCGAGGCCGTCCGGGCTGCGGTCACCGCGGCACTCGATGGCGAGGACCGTTCGTTGGCCCTCGAGGAACTCACCGAGGAGGACTACCGGACCGAGGATGGCTTTGAGGTGGCCCGTCTGGTGGACGCCGCCCAAACCCCACCGTTCCTGACCGGGCGCCGGGTAGTGGTCGGACGTCACCTCGGACGGTTCAGTGACAAGGAGTCGGTGGTGCCACTCGTGGGTTACCTGGCCGACCCGTTGGATAGCACTGCACTCATCGTCGTCTGGGAGAAGGGCCACGCTCCGGTCCAGCAGCGCCTCAACCCGATACCGAAGTCGTTGGCCGAGGCCATCAAGGCGGCCGGTGGCGAGGTCCGTAAGACGACGGTGGGGCGTGGGCGTGAGGCCGACCAGTGGCTTGACGACCGGATCGCCGCGGGTCCCGTCGGCCTAGATCGACCAGCGAGGGCCCTCGTGGCCCGTCGCCTCGGTGAAGATCGTGCTGGAGTGGTGCCGCTACTGGAGACCCTTGCTGCGGTGTTCGGTCTGGGAGCCGAGGTCACGGCGGCCGACGTGGAGCCCTTCCTTGGATCAGGTGGCGACGTCGCGCCGTGGGACCTGACCGACGCCATCGACGACGGTGACGTTGCTAAGGCATTGGACTGTCTGACCCGGATGCTGGTTGCTGGTGGTCGACACCCGTTGGCCGTCACCGCTGCTCTGCAGGGCCACTACGGGCGACTACTCCGGCTTGATGGATCAGGCATCAGAGATCAGGCGGGCGCGGCCGATGCTCTTGGGGTCAAGGGATTTCCCGCCAAGAAGGCGCTGGCGGCCAGCCGCCGGATGGGCGGCGAGCGGATCGCTCGAGCCGTACGCCTGTTGGCCGCAGCGGACCTGGACCTGCGGGGACGCTCGGCGTGGCCGCAGGAACTCGTAGTCGAGGTGTTGGTCGCCCGACTAGCGAGCCTGTCCCGGCCCTGAACCACTGGTACCAGAGCCCCCGGCGGCCGGGGGAGAGCCGGCGAGGTTCAGCTGGAGAGCGAGTTGAGACGCTTTTGCAGTCGGGCCTTACGGCGCGACGCTGTGTTGGCGTGCAGCACGCCATGGGCCACGGCCTTGTCGATCCTCTTCATGGCCTCGGCGGCGGCCTCAGCAGCGTTCTCGCCGGACTTGGCGGCCTCGTGAGCCTTTAGGATGCGGGTCTTCAGCTCGGTACGCACGGCGCGGTTGCGCTGGCGGGCCTTCTCGCTCTGGCGGTTGCGCTTGATCTGGCTCTTGATGTTCGCCACGGGCGTGGTCCTTCGGTGTGCTCGATCGGGGTCCGTCGGTTGACGGGGCCGAGCCGGGGACACAACCCACGGACCGGCACGAAACACGATTCTAGCGGTGGTACCGCTCGATCGGTCCGTTCCGTCGTGTGACGCCTACCCGCGGACAGATTTCACCGAGAGGGAGGCCTGGCCGCCGGTACCGTCTTCGACGGAATGAAACTCTCACGGCTTCGCAACACGTCGATCATCGCCCACATCGATCATGGCAAGTCCACACTTGCCGATCGCATGCTTGAGCTGTGCGGTGCCGTGGACCCCCGGGAGATGCGGGACCAGTACCTGGACTCGATGGAACTCGAGCGGGAACGGGGCATCACCATCAAGTTGCAGAGCGTCCGTCTCGACTGGGGCGACGCGGTCGTCAATCTGATCGACACCCCGGGGCACGTCGATTTCGGCTACGAGGTAAGTCGGTCGTTGGCGGCTTGCGAGGGCGTGATACTGGTGGTCGACGCCGCCCAGGGGATTGAAGCCCAGACGCTCGCCAATTGCTACCTGGCGCTCGAGAATGATCTCGAGATCGTGGCCGCCCTCAACAAGATCGACCTCCCGGCCGCCGAACCTGACCGGTACGCGGAGGAGATCGAACAGGTGCTGGGCATCCCGGCTGAGGAGATCCTGCACATCAGCGCCAAGACCGGGGAGGGCGTCGCAGAACTACTCGACGCAGTGGTCGAACGCACGCCTCCGCCTGCGGGTGACCCGGACGCGCCACTCCAGGCCCTGGTCTTTGACAGCCATTTTGACCAGTACCGGGGCGTGGTGTCCTCCATCCGGGTGGTCAACGGCCGTCTCCCGGCCGAGGCCTCGCTCCGGTTCATGCAGGCCAACGCGGTTCACGTTGCCGATGAGATCGGCGTTCGGCGACCCGACCTGACGCCGGTGGCTGAACTTGGCCCGGGTGAGGTGGGCTACCTGCTGGCCGGCATCAAGGACGTCGGCGAGGCCCGCTCCGGCGAGACGGTCACCACCAGCCGGAACGGTTCGACCGAGGCCCTCGAGGGGTACCGCGAGCCTCAACCCATGGTGTTCAGCGGCCTCTACCCGATCGACGGCGATGAGTTCAACGACCTCCGCGACGCTCTCGAGAAGCTACGACTCAACGATTCGAGTTTCACCTACGAGCCCGAGACATCCGGGGCCCTTGGATTCGGCTTCCGGTGCGGTTTCCTCGGGCTACTCCACATGGAGATCGTGCGCGAGCGTCTGGAACGGGAGTTCGGCCTGAGTCTCATCACGACGGCTCCGTCAGTGGAATACCGGGTGGTATGCACCAACGGAGAGGTGGTCGAGATCGACAACCCGTGCGACCTTCCGCCGGCCGGCGAAATCGCCGATATCGAAGAACCGTTCCTGTTGGCTCACGTCATCACGCCGACCGCTTTCACGGGCGCTCTCATGGAGCTCTGTCAAGAACGCCGTGGCGAGCTGGAGGGCATCACATACCTGTCGCCCGAACGGGTCGAGATCAAGTACCACCTGCCTCTCGCCGAAGTGGTCATCGACTTCTTCGACCAGATGAAGAGTCGCACTCAGGGGTACGCCAGCCTCGACTACGAGCCCGAGGGCTATCGCCAGTCCGATCTGGTGAAGGTCGACATCCTGCTGCACGGCGAACCAGTCGATGCCTTCTCGGCGGTCGTTCACCGCGACAATGCCGACGTGTACGGCCGGAAGATGACGGCCAAGCTAAAGGAGCTCATTCCCCGGCAGCAGTTTGAGGTCCCGATCCAGGCGGCCATCGGCGGCCGGATCATCGCCCGGCAGACTGTCCGGGCCTTCCGTAAGGACGTGACGGCCAAGCTTTATGGCGGTGACATCACACGGAAGCGAAAGCTGTTGGAGAAGCAGAAGGAGGGCAAGAAGAAGATGAAGTCCATTGGACGCGTCGACGTGCCCCAGGAAGCTTTCATCTCCGCCCTCAAGCTCGACGAATGACCCGGATGGGCCCGGTCTGGCCACTGACCGCTCCGGCCGGTCCGCCTGACGGAAATGGGGGCGTGGACCCCACGGGCCGTCGGGGGCCCCGCCGGTAGCATCGGCCCCGTGTTGGAGGACCGGAAGGCGGCAATTCTGAGCGCGGTGGTCGAGGAGTACATCGACACCGCACAGCCCGTGGGATCAGCGCGCATTGCCGGATCCGGCGACGTCGGGGTTTCAGCGGCCACCGTTCGTAACGAACTGGCCAATCTCGAGGAGCAGGGCTACCTGGTTCAGCCCCACACCTCGGCGGGCCGGGTGCCGACCGAGAAGGCCTACCGCTTCTTCGTGGATCGCATGGATGGGCCCGGACCGTTGGACGCCGCGGACCGCGAGCAGGTCCAGGCGTTCTTCCGCCGGTCGCACCGCGAGATGGAGCAGATGCTCTCCGACACGAGCAACCTCCTCTCGGATCTCACCGGAAGTGCCGCGGTCGTGCTGGCACCCGATCGTGACCATCAGGAGGTTCGATCGGTTCAGGTGGTGGGCCTCACCCGTGACCTCGCCCTGCTGGTGCTGGTCATGGCTAACGGAACCGTGGAAAAGCACACACTCGAGTTGACCGGCCCGTCGGCGGATCCGTCGGAGGCCACACTGGCCATAGCGGCGGCGCACCTCTCAGCGGCTCTCATCGGCCACAGCCTGTCGGCGGTGCCCGGTACGCCGGTGACCGGCGACGACAAGGTCGACGCGGTGCTCGCCGTGGTCAGCGGAATTCTCGAGGCACGCACCGAGTCGGCAGATCGGGCCTTTGTGGGCGGGACGTCCCGGGTGGCTGCGGCGTTTGGCGAAGTCGAGCGGGTACGGCAAGTGCTGGACGTATTGGAGCGTCAGTTCATCGTGGTGACGATGATCCGTGACGTGATCGACCGGGGCATGAGCGTGGCGATCGGTACCGAGACGGGGATCGAACCCTTGGCCGACTGTTCGCTGGTCGTGGCGCCCTATGAGATCGACGGTGAGGCCGCCGGGTCGATCGGCGTGCTCGGCCCGACCCGCATGGACTACTCGCAGGCCCTCGCCACCGTGGCCGTCGTGGGACGGCGCCTCGGCGACCGTCTCACCGAAGGCTGAGCGGGAGAACCCGGACATGACCGAACGCGATCCGTATGACGTTCTGGGCGTGTCCCGGGACGCCTCGGCCGACGAGATCAAGAAGTCGTATCGACGACTAGCCCGCGAACACCACCCCGACGCCAACCACGGTGGCAATGCCGGGGCGGCTGAAGCGGAATTTAAGGCAGTAGCCGCTGCCTACGAGGTGCTGTCCGACCCCGAACGTCGTGACCGGTTCGACCGCTTCGGGCATACCGGGTCTGCGGGCCCCGGCGATCCGTTCGCCGGTTTCGGCGACATCTTCGAGTCATTTTTCGGAAACTCGGGCTTCGGTGGATCCGGATCCCCGTTCGGGGGCAGCGGCTTCGGTGGAGGAGGACGACGTCATGCCGGCCCGGTCCCCGGCGAGGACCTGGAGACCGTTCTCGAGGTCGACTTCGAGGAGGCGGTGTTCGGTTCCGACGCTGAGGTCTCGGTGCGGACGGCCGTGGCCTGTGAGGACTGTGAAGCCACCGGCGCCGCGCCAGGCTCGAGTCCCGAGACGTGTAGTGGATGCGGTGGTGCCGGTCAGGTTCAGCGGGTTCGCCAGTCGATGCTGGGCCAGATGGTGACCAGCACGGCCTGTCCGACGTGTTCGGGTCGTGGACAGGTCATAGCGAACCCGTGCGGGAGTTGTGGCGGCGAGGGTCGGAGCGTCGAAGAGCGCTCCTTCACTGTCCAGGTGCGAGCCGGCGTCGACGAGGGGACGACCCTTCGCCTGACGGGACGGGGTGCCGTGGGGCCACGGGGTGGACCGGCCGGCGACCTCTACGTTCGGATACGGGTACGACCTCATCCGATCTTCGAACGCCACGGCGTTGATCTTCTTCATCGGCTGCATCTGCCGATGACACAGGCGGGCCTAGGGGTGATCCTGGACTACGAGACCCTTGACGGGGTCGAGGAGCTGGCCATTCCGCGTGGGACGGCAACCGGCGAGGTTTTCCGGTTCAGGGGTCGGGGCGTTCCCCACCTGCAGGGCCGTGGTCGTGGTGACCTGGTGGTCGAGGTACACGTTGACACGCCAACTGAGCTCAGCGAGGAAGCTGAGGCTCTCCTGAGGGCTTTGGCCGACGAGCGCGGCGAGGTAGTGGCCGACGCCGATGAGGGCCTCATCTCCAAGATTCGCTCGGCGTTCCGGTAGGTCCGGCAGGACCGGTGAACGACATCCCGGGTGAAGCAGTTCTTCCTGACGGACGTGGGGGTCCGCATGTGTTCGTGGCTGATGTGTCGGCTCCGGTGTTGGATGGCGGTGACCACCACCACCTGGCCCGCGTATTGCGGTTGCGCGACGGCGATCCGATCACGGTCGGGGACGGTGCGGGTCGTTGGGGCCGGGCGGTGTTCCGCTCTGCCGACGAGCCTGAGCTGACCGCCGAGGTGATCGTGGTGGCGGAGGCTGAGTCGACGGTGGCCGTGGGCTTCGCTCTCATCAAGGGCGGACGACCCGAGTTGGTGGTTCAGAAGCTGACTGAGTTGGGGGTCGACCGGATCCTCCCGCTGACTGCCGAGCGGTCGGTGGTGCGATGGGACGACACCAAGGCGAGCGCTCAGGTGGAGCGATTCAGACGGGTGGCCCGGGAGGCTGCCATGCAGTCGCGTCGCGTGTGGTTGCCTCAGATCGACGAGGTCTCGGCACCCGGTGAGGTTGTGGTGGCGCACGGTCTAGCGGCGGCCGAGCACGGTGGCGACCCGATCGACGGTTCGGTCCGGGCGTTGTTGGTCGGACCAGAGGGCGGGTGGACCACCGATGAGCTGGTGGACCACCGGACGGTGAGTCTCGGGCAGACGGTACTGCGGGCCGAGACAGCGGCCATCGTGGCCGGAACGCTACTCACGGCAATCCGCGACGGACGGGTCTCGCCACCTGCCTGACCTACGGCGTGAGGCCCACTAGCGGTCGAATCAGATCAGCATTGCAACCACGGAGCGCGGTCAGTACCGTCACGACCCGTGGCCGACCCTTTCTCCCGTCCGACCGCCTCCGGGTCGACCCCGTCGGCGACCGACGACGATTACAGCATCCGCCTCGGCGAACGCATCCGGGTGATTCGGCGTCAGAAGCGGCTCTCCCTGCAGGACGTTGAGGCACGTTCCGAGTCGGAGTTCAAGGCTTCGGTGCTGGGTGCCTACGAACGTGGCGAACGGGCCGTCTCGGTACCTCGCCTCCACCGCCTGGCCGAGTTCTACGACGTCCCCGTCGACCAGTTGCTTCCGGCGGTACTGGGCGAGGTTCGGGTCGAAGCGGCAGGAGACGAACCACCGGCATGGGTGCCTGGCCAGAAGGTGGTTATCGACCTGATCGCCATGGTCGACGCATTGGGCCCCGAGGTGGAGCTCATTCGGCGGTATCTCGGAATCATCCAGGTCAAGCGTCAGGACTTCAACGGGAGGGTCCTGACCATCCGTCAAGACGACCTCCAGGCGTTGGCTGCCATCCTCGGCACCGGGGTCGATGATGCGGCTCCCCGCCTTGCGGAAATGGGTCTTCTGCGGCCCGTCGCTCTTCCCTGATCGGCCTCTGACCGGTCCTGTCCGGCCCGCCACGGGCCCCTGAGGGGAGGCCATCGACCGGTATCCTCATCGGACCATGAGTGTGTTCTCGCGTGTTCTACGCAGCGGTGAAGGTCGCAAGGTCAAGGCCCTTGAGGCCCTTGTCCCGGACATCAACGCGCTCGGTGATGCAACAGCAGCACTCACCGACGATGCGCTCCGTGCCCGTACGGCCGAGTTCCGCCAGCGGTACGACAACGGAGAGAGCCTGGACGACCTTCTGGTGGAGGCATTCGCCGTGGTGCGCGAAGCCTCATGGCGGGTCATCGGCCAGCGGCACTACGACGTCCAGATGATGGGCGGCATGGCCTTGCACCTTGGCTGGGTGGCCGAGATGCGTACCGGCGAAGGTAAGACGCTGGTCAGCACCCTGCCCGCCTATCTCAACGGCATCTCCGGCCGGGGCGTGCATCTATGCACCGTGAATGACTACCTAGCCAGCCGCGACGCCGAATGGATGGGTCAGATCCACCGTTGGCTGGGCCTGTCGGTTGGTCTGGTGGTCCCCGACGTCCGGGATCGAGCCGAAAAGCGTGACGCCTACGCGGCCGACATCACCTACGGGACAAACAACGAACTGGGTTTTGATTACCTACGGGACAACATGGCCATGGCCGGCGCCGAGAAGGCCCAGCGCGGACATGCCTTCTGCATCGTCGATGAGGTCGACTCGATCCTCATCGACGAGGCCCGTACGCCGCTCATCATCAGCGGGCGTCTGGCCGAGGCGGCGGCGCTCTACCAGCGGTTCGCCGCCGTGGTTCAGGGACTGAACGCCGAGAGCCACTACGAGGTCGACGAGGAGAAGGGGATCATCGCTCCCACCGAGGACGGGGTGCACGCCGTCGAGGCGGCCCTCGGTGTCGACAACCTCTACGACCAGGTGTCGTCCAACCTTGTTCACCAGTTCCATTCTGCGCTGAAGGCCAAGGAGCTCTACAAACGCGACAAGGACTACATCGTCGTGGATGGCGAGGTCCGGATCGTCGACGAGTTCACCGGCCGAGTACTCGAGGGTCGGCGCTGGTCGGACGGCATCCACCAGGCCGTGGAGGCCAAGGAGGGGGTGTCGATCAAGGAGGAGAACCAGACGCTCGCGACGATCACCCTCCAGAACTACTTTCGCCTCTACGACAAGTTGGCCGGTATGACCGGAACGGCTGAGACCGAGGCGGCCGAACTGGCCGGCATCTACGGCCTTCAGGTGGTGCCCATCCCCACCAACCGCCCATTGGCCCGGCTGGACCAGAGCGACCTGATCTTCAAGTCCGAAGCCGCCAAGTTCAACGCGGTAGTCGACGACATCGTGGAGCGCCGTGACGGCGGTCAGCCCGTGCTGGTCGGGACGGTTAGCGTCGAGAACTCCGAGCGCCTGTCCCGAGAACTCGAAAAGCGGGGTGTGGACCACGAGGTGCTAAACGCCAAGCAGCATTTCCGCGAGGCCGACGTCGTTGCCCAGGCCGGTCGTCCCGGCGCCGTAACGGTGGCCACCAACATGGCCGGTCGGGGCGTGGACATCGTGCTGGGTGGCAACCCTGAGAACCTGGCCGAGCGAGAGATGAAGGCGGCCGGACTGGAACCTACGAGCCGCAAAGGCCAGAAGAAGTACGCCGAACTGCTGGCCCACCACGAACCGGAGTGCAAGGCCCTCGGCGAGCAGGTGAGGGGCAACGGCGGCCTCTACGTACTGGGAACCGAACGGCACGAATCGCGGCGAATCGACAACCAGCTACGGGGTCGTAGCGGCCGACAGGGTGACCCCGGCGAGAGCCGCTTCTACCTCTCTCTGGAGGACGACCTGATGCGCCTTTTTGCCTCGGACACCATGCGGGGCGTCATGGACCGGGCGTTGCCCGAGGACGAGGCCATCGAATCCAAGATGGTCACCAAGGCCATCGAGCGGGCGCAGACGACCGTAGAGCAGAAGAACGCAGAGGTCCGTAAGAACGTCCTGAAGTACGACGAAGTGATGAACGAACAACGCAACGTCATCTACCGGCGTCGTGACCAGTTGTTGGTGAGCCGACCAACGGACGATCCAGCGCTGGAGGAGTCGCCACTGGAGAACCCGGCTGAGGACCTGTCGGAGAACGATTCCTCGGGAGAACAGTCTGGTGAGGGTGATCTACGTGACGAGGTCCTCGAGGCATTGGGCGCGGTGGTCGACGGGGCCATTGACGCCTTCTGCGGATCGGACCTGCCTGAGGAATGGGACGTCGACGGCCTGCGGGTCGAGCTGGACTCGTACTGGCCACTGGGCGACGGCGCCGACGCCATAGGCACGGCACGATCAACCGACGAGCTCTACGACCTCCTGAGCGCCGACGGCCTTGCCGTGTTCGAGGGACGTGAGACCGAGCTGGGTGCCGACACCATGCGCGAAGTGGAGCGCCAGGTGATGCTTCGCATCATCGATCAGCGGTGGCGTGAACATCTCTACGAGATGGACCACCTGCGTGAGGGCATCCATCTGAGGGCCATCGGCCAACGCGACCCGGCCACCGAATGGAAGCGTGAGGGTTTCGAGCTGTTCAGTCAACTCGATGGGCTGATCGCCCGGGATTTCCTGCGGTATGTGATGCGGATCCAGGTGACTGCGGCCTCCGAGACCGGTGAACCCGAGGAAGTGATGACCAGCGGCCCTGAGGGGCCGGTGACTGGCGCTGCGGCGGTGGCTGCCGCCGCTGGTGCCCCGGCCCGGGTCGAGGAATCCACGCCAGTTCCTCAGGCCACCAAGGTCAACAGCGAGTGGGAGAACACGCCCCGTAACGCCCCGTGCCCATGCGGGACAGGGCGAAAGTACAAGCAGTGTCACGGGGCCTGACGTGCAGAACTTCGCTCCCGACCTGGCCGCGCTGCGGATCCGTCTCGACGAGGCCGCCGGCTACCTCCGGATCCCCGAGCAGGCAAAACGTCGGGTCGACCTGGAGACCGAGATGGCAGATCCAGACCTGTGGAACGACCAGGACCGTGGTCGACGCGTCCAGAAGGACCTGGCCTCGGTCATCGAGGATCTCGACCTCCACGCCGGCCTGACCGGCGACATCGAGGAAGCCGAGACGTTGGTCGAGATGGCCGTCGAGGAGGCTGACGACAGCCTGGAGGGAGAGATCGCGGTGGCGGTGGCGTCTCTGGCCAGCCGCTTTGAAGAACTCGAGTTGCGGTCGCTGTTCAGCGGTCAGTACGACGAGAGTGACGCGGTCTGCCAGGTGCAGTCCGGAGCGGGCGGCACCGATGCGCAGGACTGGGCTGAGACCCTGCTTCGCATGTACACCCGGTGGGCCGACCGGCGGGGCTTCGCCCTCCAGGTCGAGTCCATCTCGGAAGGCACCGAGGCCGGTATCAGTTCGGCCGAGTTTGTAGTGCGTGGCCGCTACGCCTTCGGGCTCCTGCAGGCCGAACGTGGTGTCCACCGGCTGGTTCGGATCTCGCCGTTCAACAAGGAGGCCAAGCGGCAGACGGCGTTCGCCTCACTGCAGGTCGTTCCGTTCTTCGACGAGATCGTCGACGAGATCGACATCGACGAGACCGACCTTCGCATTGACACCTACCGTTCGTCGGGTGCCGGCGGCCAGCATGTCAACGTGACCGATTCGGCAGTTCGCATCACCCACCTGCCGACCGGTGTCGTGACGTCATGCCAGAACGAACGCAGTCAGCACCAGAACAAGGACAAGGCCATGCAGATGCTGGCCGCGCGCCTGCTCGACCTGGAACGTCAGAAGCGCGATGCCGAGCTGGCACAGATCGGCGGCGAGAAGCTGATCGTTGACTTCGGTAGCCAGATCCGGTCCTACGTATTGCAGCCGTACCAGATGGTCAAGGATCTGCGGACCGAGCATGAAGTGGGCGACGTGGCCAGTGTGCTGGACGGTGACCTGGATGGCTTCATGGAGTCGTACCTCCGCTGGTCACGGACCAACGCCACCAGATGACCGGCCGGCCCTGAAGGAACCCGCTGACCGAGTAGCCGACCCGATTGGCTGACCCGATGGGCGGGGGTGCCTCTGGTACCGTGCGCGCCGTGCCGATCCGACCGATCCGACTTGTCGCGACCCGATCGGAGGACGGTCGATGATCCGACTCGAGGGCGTCTCGAAGGTCTACAAGGGCGACGTGGTTGCCCTGAAGAACGCCACCGCCGAGATCCAGCGCGGCGAGTTCGTCTTCCTGGTCGGGCCGTCGGGTTCGGGCAAGTCGACCTTCATCCGCTTGCTAAACCGTGAAGAGGTGGCCGACGAGGGCCGGATCATGGTGGCCGGCAAGGACCTCGGCGAGATGAGCACGTGGCGGGTGCCGTACCTGCGTCGCCAGATCGGGTACATCTTCCAGGACTACAAACTCCTGCCCAAGAAGACGGTGTACGAGAACGTGGCCTTCGGCCTCGAAGTGATTGGGCGTCCCCGCCAGGTCATCCGCACCCAGGTGCCGGCCATCCTCGAGTTGGTGGGCCTCAGCCGCAAGTCCGAACGGCTACCTGACGAACTGTCCGGCGGTGAACAGCAGCGGGTGTCCATTGCCCGCGCCTTCGTGAACCGGCCGTTGATCCTGTTGGCCGACGAGCCGACCGGAAACCTCGACCCCGCTACCTCAGTGGGGATCATGCGCCTTCTGGATCGCATCAACCGGAGCGGCACCACGGTTGTCATGGCCACCCACGATCGGGGCATTGTCGACACGATGCGTCGACGGGTCATCGAGTTGGACCGTGGAGTGATCCGACGTGACGAGTCTCAGGGCGTGTACGAGTGAGCGCCCCGGTATCTGAGATGGTGGCGACAGGGCGGGTGGCCTGACGTGCTGTCGCGGCTCTGGTACTACGTCCGCGAGACGTTCGTCAGCCTGTGGCGGAACCTCAGTCTGACGATGG
>Ga0208946_1000188_pt1 | contig 12643 bp, 5 predicted proteins | sample AOAMet2_C49A8_80_2_FD_188075 | JGI IMG/M metagenome (GOLD analysis project Ga0208946, IMG submission 188075) | Ammonia-oxidizing marine microbial communities from Monterey Bay, California, USA - C0912_C49A8_80 (SPAdes) | ecosystem: Environmental > Aquatic > Marine > Intertidal zone | place...
ATATATATTGCACTTGTTTGGAGTTTCATTTTCCCGAAAACGACAAAAGACCCCCGAAGAATTTTGCTTACGCATCGGCTCAGAAAACTCACACTGGTGACTGAAGTTAAAGGTTTAAGAGATATCATTTTAACGTTACATCAATATTTTTTTTCTATTTTAATTGGGAAAAGTTATAAAAATGTCTGAATATTTTGTTAAAGACCCCATTGACTGTTCGGATGCGGAATTAACTAAATTTTTAACCTCAAAGGGAGTTGAGGATCCAAAAGGTTTGCGTAAATCTGATAAAGTTCGATTTGCCCAAACGATTTTGCGAACACAAAACAGAAACACAATTATGTTTAAAGCTCCTAGTAAAGGATTTATCGAAAGAGGTATTTTTAAAGCTCGAAAGTGGCTTAGTAAAAATGAACAAGCATCCATACCAGAAGTGGGTGATTTAATTACTTTAAATTTAGATTCCCCTAACCCATCGGCCCCATCTGTAGTCTCATCTACAGGATACAACAACTATTTACAGGCCATGAATAATTTAAGCATGAAAAAAAGCACACTTCCAGTTTTTTCACCCAGTTCCGTCCCCGCAATAAGTGATTCACTATCACAGGTGGCACATTACGATTGCTCTCACCCAGGGTCAGATATGGACCAAGAGCTCGAGCATGAAAACCTATTGGTTGAAAAAAAATCAGCTCCAAGGAGACCACCAGCCCCGGCACCTCGCAAAAATCTCACCAAAAAAGTAGACATTTCAAAACCCGAAGGTGATAGAGGGGGTGGTGATCATTTATACCAATCAAGCCCCATTGACTTCCCACGGTCATCCCCTAATGAGCGAACTAAGCAAAATATTTCTGGCCAAAAACAGGAAAAAAATACGTTGCTAACCAACGACCAAACGGCCTACGTGACCAGGGACAATAATAAATATAAATTTGATTTAAAATTTGACACCAATTCAGTATCTATTGAGGACTTTCTCAAAGCCCTTAACCGCTGGCGGGTGGCTAATCAGGCTTCTGATGAAAAAGCTATTAACCAAGGTCTACAAAATTTTAAAAATGTTTCATTAGCAAATAACATTATTGAAACACTGTCTCCAGAAGGCCAATATAATTTTGAAGTGTTTTATGGGGAAATGATGGATAAATTAGGAAAATCAAGACGGGAGTGGTACAGAACATTTCAAAAAGATATTCGTAATAAAAACGAAAGTTGTGTTGAATTTTTTGGCAAATTATGTAGCCATTTAAAACATGGTTTAGGTACTAATGAACTTAACGAGGTTGAACAAAATCAAGTGACAGAAAAGTTCTTAGAGGCCGTGCACCCAGATTTACGGGGATTTTTGGTTATAAGGGAACCGGAGGTTTCGTTTCATGACGTGGCACAAGTTGCCCAGAAAATTGAATTAGCCAGAAATATTCCCCGTTGCAAACCGGCTATGATTAATAATGTTATGCCAACAAAGTCCGGCGATTTTCCAAAATCAGAAAATAATTATAAAGGTGCCACGAAAAATTTTCCCAAAAAGAAATTTGGACCTTGCACTTTATGCAATAAAGAGGGTCACAGTTTACCATTTTGTTATGGAAATGCTGCCGGGGAAAGGTTTAACCTCGAAAAATTTCACGCAGCGAAAAAAACTGGCACCAAGGACTCTCAGGCTTTAAACTAAACTCAACTGTAAATAGCTCACTTGTCAATTCTAATGGTGAAGTTAATTTACCAATTGTGAATGTAAAAATTAGGAACCAAACTCTTTCTATTTTAATTGACAGTGGGGCCGAACAAAGCGTCTTAAACGCAAAATATAAACATTTAGGCGATTTTACAAACTGTGGATATGTCATTAAAGGTTTTAATGGGAATATTTCCAACATTGATGGAAATATTTACACAAAAATCAATTTCGGTCCTTTTACTGTAAAAGGAAATTTAGCTGTTGTTCAAAATTTAAATTTTGACGCCATTATTGGCCTGGATTTATTAGATTCAATATTCGTAAAAAAATGTCAAAAAACTAATAAAATTATTTACTGTGAGGTTAATGGTAATCACCTCCCATTGGTCAATAGTACTTTAGACCAATATATTTGTTCAATTAAAAAAATCGACATTGATGCAAAATCGCAACATGCGATTTGTTTGTCGAATCCGGGTCTCGATAAAAACAAAGACTATATTTTGGTCAAGCACCCTGCTTGCCCTAAATCAATAAACGTTTTAGAAACGATATGTAAAGGAAATAATCTGACAGGATTTGTGTCAAACGGAAGCGAGCTTCCAATCACTATTCCGTCTGAAGTACCACTTTACGCTATTTTCGAAGAGGGTAAAAAAATAAATAATTTGATGTCTGTTAAGGATGAAAAATCTGAAACAGCTCGATATGATAATTTTATGGCCCAAAGACGCGAAAAATTTAAACCTCATTTGCAACAGCCAAATGTAGCTCTTGGGGATGCCATTAAAGATGATCCTTTAAAAATTAAGGAAATTAATGATCTTTTAATGCAATATAATATGGCCTTTGCAGCCGATAAAATGGATATTGGTTTAATAAGGGGTTATAGATATCAAGTGGACCTCAAAGATGGGGCCGAGCCTTGGTATCAGCCTCCAAGACGAATTCCCCCGGCTGTAAAAACCGAGCTCACCGAGCAATTTAAACAAGAACTTGACCATAATCTACTATGTACCGGCAACAGTCCATATAATATACCTTTGGTAATTGTAAAGAAAAAGGATGGCCGTTTCAGGTGCTGCCTAGATATGCGTCAAGGAAATTCTCGAATTTTAGCCTCAAAATATCCTTTACCCGATTTACATTCAATTTTGACAGAAATTGGGGAAATGATTGCTAAGGCCGAAGGAGAACCTATTTATATTGCGTCGTTCGATATGAACTCCGCCTACCGTCAACTTGAAATAAGGGAACAGGACGTGCAAAAATTTGCATTTACGTTTCATAATGATCAATTTTCCCATCAGTTATCAAATAAACGGATGATTTTTGGCGTCGAAGACGCCCCGTCAACGTTTTCAATGTTGATGCGGACTATTTTAAGTGGGCTAAAGGGAACCTGGAATTATCTCGATGATATTCAAGTTTGTGCAGTCGGGTACGAAAATCTTAAAATTCAAATTAAAGAGCTTTTTGACCGATGTATAAAATTTGGTATCACACTCGAGCAGAAAAAGTCTAAAATTGGGGCGTCACAAACAGAACTACTGGGTCATATAATATCTGCAGAAGGTATTAGTGTGGTCCCAGGAAAAGTGGAGGCGATCCAGACACTCCCACCACCGAAAAATAAAGACCAAGTTCGAAGTGTGGTCGGTTCTTTTGTTTATTTCCTAGACTTTATTCCTAACTTAATGTGCACCCTAGCTCCGTTATACGAGCTGTTACGAAAAAATAGTGTATTTCGGTGGTCAAATTTACACCAACAATGTTTCGAAAAGGCTAAAAAAGACCTAGCTGAATGTACATTAAGAAACCACCGTAATTTAAAATTTCCTTTAGTCGTAGTTTCTGATGCAAGTGACGTTGGTTGTGGGGCTATGTTGGGACAAATTGACCCCCAGGGAAAAATTCAACCACTTCAATTTTTTTCAAAAATTTTCGCTCCACCCGAAAAGAGACAGCCTATTAGAATGAGGGAATTGTACGCTATTTTTTATGCTTTGCGTAAATGGAAAAGTATTTTAATGGCCGAAGAATTCTCAGTTCTATCCGATCATAGGAGTCTCGAATTTCTAACTCATACAAAGACAAACGAGCTAAATGTTCGTTTATTCAATATATTATACTTTTTGGGGCATTTTTCGTTTAAAGTACTGCATGTACCGGGACGGGATCCAAGAATGTTTACCCCAGATATGCTCTCTAGAGCAGAATATTTTGTATCGGGTCAAGATAGGGAAGACGAAAATTCCGAATATGAAGATCCTACCCACGTTTTTTCTAAAAATATAAATCATTTTCAAACTTTTGAAATTTTAAATATGGAAAAACTTCGCGAAAATCAAGGAAATGATAAATTTTGTTTAGAACGGGAAGGTAAGACCGGATATTTGGTCGAAGAAGGTTTATTATATAAAATTAGTAATAAAGATCGTTTACTAGTTTTACCGAAAGAAACCGCAATTGAGGTCGCTGAATATTGTCATAGATTCAAAGGCCATTTGGGTTCAAAAAGACTTTACGAATTTCTTAAAACAACGTTTTATACCAAAAAGTTTTTAGAAATTTGTAGAGACGTTTGTTCGCGTTGTACAGACTGTATTTCAGTCAAGTATAAAAGAGCTAAAAAGGGACCAAAACCAAAATTATTAGATTTGGAAACAACACCCTTTTCCAAGGTGTATTTCGATTTAATAGACCTTGGTGGGTCATCAGCTAATGGATTTAGATATGGGGTTTCGTATCAAGATAGCTTAACCCGTTATTTAGATATTGAGCCAATTAAAGATAAATCAAATGTATCCGTATGTGGTGCTTTATTAAAGCTTTTCCTACGTTATGGAATACCCGATAGGGCTGTAAGTGACAATGGAAAAGAAATTATTGGGGAAACTAATCGTATATTGTATGATATGTTAGGCATTTACACGTCTCATATTAGTCCCCTTAGGCCACAAGGCAATCTGGTTGAACGTGCTCATAAACAAATTGGAGAATTACTGAAATTGTATAATATCTCCTTAGAAAAATGGGACATTTACATGCCTTTGGTTTTATTTTACTATAATACGGCACAAACGGAAGCTCTCAACGGTTTAACCCCCTTTGAAGCCCTTTATTTAAGACCAGCTAAATCACCTTTAACGCTAAATACCAAAAATAAAATCAGAAAAGAATGGACTGAACAATTCGGGACATTTGCTGAGAATATTTTTACGGATATAGCTAAAAATCATAAAAAACGGTTCAACGCACAAAAAGTAATAAATTCGGATAAACCTGATTCTTTAAAGAGAAATCAGCGGGTTTTAGTCTTTAAACCGCAGCCTAAGGGTACTTCTAAAAAATTATATCGAACCTGGAATGGACCTTTTAGAGTGGTGAAGCAAACATCCCCCGGGGTATATCAATTGGTTAACCTCGTTACCGGAAAAAGATTGCGTCGGAATATTGACCTAATCCGCGTCCTCCCACGAGAACCACTTCAGAATAAAATCTCTGAAAAATTTGTAACACCTACTGAAGACCCACTTGAGACGCCGCCCCAAATAGAATCTACAAGTCCTACCCCAGAAACCCAGGCAGAACAAAATTTAAACATTCAAAATCACACCAATAATTTTTCTGATAATTTAGAAAATTTTGAAGAAAATTTCGAAGAAAATATTGAGGTACAACCAGAGCAAATTCAAACCCTAACCAATCGGGGAAGGAGAAAACGTCTACCAGCACATTTAAGAGATTATATTTTAGATTAAACAGGAAGTACTTAATTATAAGTTTTTTTATCTAGTATTTTTTTTCTCTATTTTTTGTAACGTTTTATTCTGATCGTAGTATTTTTTAATTTTTTGGTTTAACTATAGCCCTTCATACTTTGCTATCAATTGCTGAGTTTTATCTAAAAATATGTCCGTTTTTAACACTTTATTTTTTCTAAAATTTGTTGGGACCCTGCAAGTATATCCTAATTTAGGCATAGTTTTGTCCCCCAGGCCTAATTTATTGACATTTGACGCGTTTGCGTATGTTGATGCGAAATTAATTGTTAGATTACCAAATTTAAATAAATTTAATGTCATTTTTAATGAGACGTGCGTTTTAAGTAACTTAAAGGACGACCAACAAAAATATGTCCAAAAAGTGCTTGAAACGGACGTTGGTACCATTTTTCATGATGCGGTATCTGAAAAATTACAAGCATTCAGTTACCAATATATTAGTAAAGTAACCCGCGGCCGCTACAGGGCCGAAGAGATATACTCGCGAGATGAAAGACAGGTTTTAGAATTATTTAGTGTAGGTATGACCTTGGCTTATCTTGGTGGAGAACTTATCCATAATATTTTTGGTACTAGTACCGCTCATAAAATTAAAGAACTTGAATCTAACGTCCAAGAAATTACTCGATTGCGTAATTACCAAATTAACGATTTGTATACAAAAATTGAGGAATTAAATTGTAAAACTAATAAGCAAATTTTAATCGAACATCAAAATATGGTCGAACTAATGGTCCGAAGCGAATTGGAAAAAATTGACGAAATTCTTTTTAGTATACATTATAGAGTAGGGTTAAATGACAAAGTGCATCAATTGATGCGTAAATCATGCATTTTAGCAACATATAATTACGAATTATGTGAGGACCTTATTACTGGAAAATATTTTTCGCTAAAAATTAAAGATGTATACACTACTAATCAGGATGAAATAAAATTTAGTTTGGAAATGCTATTTCCAACAGGGGTTGTACAGCAAAATGCTTATGATCTGCACAATTTTGGTTATCTTTCTGAAGGTTCGGACGGGGTAATGGGGCGAAGAATATCAAATTTAGATAATATTGACACCGTACTTGAGCCCCTTGAATTAGGTATAGATAAAAATAGGTGCTTAAAGTTAGATCATTTTTATTTATGTTCTCAAGAAATTATTAGGCCCAATTATTTTGGTCAAAATATGTGTCTTAATAGTATTAAACGAAATCGAACGGACCAATGCGAATTTAGTGATTTTCAAATTAAACGACCTTGCCTGATTCACAAAATAGGTCAAACACCATTAATTGCCGCGGCCATTAATTATAAATTGATACAAAATATGAAGGATGATAGTGGAAAAATTACGCTTAAAACTACGAAAGGACTCCCTGGTCTGTATCCTTTAAATATAAGTAAATTTGATAACGTACAGTCAATTACACTGATTTGTCGTAATCAGACTAAATTTTTAATGCTTGAGCCCTTGGTACTTAACGAGCCGATGATAATTAATTCTGTACCAAGAGTAACCCCCTTAAATGGCGTTTTGAATACGACTTTTTCCATCGGGGACGAAATTAAAATTAATGATTTAATAAATCAAATTTTGGACTCCGAAATTGTAAAAAATATTTCCCATCGACATTTAGTCTTAACTGGACTAATCACATTACTTTTAGTGTCAATTATTGTACTTTGTGTCCTTTCTCAGAAATTTAGAAATTATTGCAAAAAAATAAGAGATATTGAGTTGGCCTAACTAAAATACGTTTTGTTTCATAAAAACTATAAATGTATTGTTTTGTTTTGGTTTTGTAAATTTATTTTTGGAAGTTTTAAATATCAATTTTTGCTAAAAATTCGTAATAATTCCCAATTTTATTTGGGTTCTAATATTTTTAATGCTCATTTTTATAGGGTCTTAATATACTTTATTAGAACTATATCGGTTTAATTTTTAAACCATTTGTAATCAGATTTTTTCCTGGTTATTTTTAATTATTTTTGTCGACAAAATCACACATTTTTGATCCAAATTGGTAAAAAAATGTTTTTGTAATAATTGGGTCTTGTTTTTTCGAATAATAGCCTTTTCTAGCCAACATTGTGATATTATAATGTAATGATCACGCGATAGAAATGAGAAAATTGATCATTTTTCAGTTTTTCCTAAGAACAATTATGAAAATCATTTAAAAACATTATTATTTATCGTTGTCATTTTTTATTGTCACTTTTGTCAATTTATTGTCAATTTGTTTTATATTTGTATTTATTGTCTCTATTTTTGCACATAAATTTAGAATTTTCCTAACTTAGAGCTATTATTACTATAAAAAATATCCTAAAACTAAGAAACACACACACCCGTAATGCTGAATGTCTAGGCGACCAGAGCGGTGTACAATCGTAGATGTCCCATTTCGTATCGGCAACGTATGACTGAAGGTCAAAGCGTTGAAGTAGATCTATAGAGTTTGTATATAAAACTCGAGAATCCGGGGCCTAACAAACCGAACACACACAGGAAAAAGTTCTGGTTATAAGTGATACAAAAGCAGTAGGTTATACTCTGAGGGAAACTAAAAAAAAGTATCATCTACCCCTAAGAAAGCAAGCTGTGGAGACGGAGTTGCGATCCCTAGTATCAAAGGTTCCCAGCTAAGCATTCCCTTTGTGCGATCTATGTTACGCTACGGCAAAGGTATAAGTGGCCATTTGATGCTTAGTACTAATTCGAAAGGGCAACCCGAAGTACAGGTACTTAAGTAGGGATTTTGTTAATGTGTTTCTTAAATTAAGATTACATAAAAATATATATATAGTCGTGCAAAAATAATGACAATAAACCCAAAATAAATAATATAGAAAGTGCATAAAAACGTGACTTAAAACTGAAAAGATAACTCCGACAAATATCTCTAAATTTATAAAAAAAAACAATTAATTTTTAAGAAAATGAGTAAGACAAATTTTTTTTATCTTGATGTTTTTTTTTCTCGAAATTATTTTAAACTGTAAATTTTTTCTTGTTATCAAAAACATGCAATTTTCGTCATTGTATATATTTTACTGGGTTCAATTATTTTTTTTAACGCATTTTTTATATGTTCGAAATTTTTAATATTGGAAATTAATTTGTCAAATTAAAGATTATTTTTGGTGTTTTAACTAAAAAAAATATATTTTTCTCCAAAAACAGTTTTACAATTTTTGGGCCCCATTTTGGGGCCGCATGTTTGGCGACATTTTTTTTTGTACCACATTTTGGGGATCATATTCACAACAAAAAAGTTTTTTTAGGATATACAAAACAAAACATTTTTTATAAGGATTTACAAAATAAATACATTTTTGTGTAAGGATCTACAAAAAGACATTATTTTCTAAGGTTTTTTTTTGGCCAAATTTATTTACCAAAATGTTTTGGGGCCAAATTTATTTTACCAAAATGTTTTGGGGCCAAATTTATTTTACCAAAATGTTTTGGGCCAAATTTATTTTACCAAAATGTTTTGGGGCCAAATTAATTTTACCAAAATGTTTTGGGGCCAAATTTATTTTACCAAAATTTTTGGGGCCAAATTTATTTACCAAAATTTTTTTTGGGGCCAAATTTCTGTACCAAAAATTTTAGGGCCAAATTTCTGTACCAAAAAGTTTGGGGCCAAATTTTTGTACCAAAGTTTTTTTTGGGCTACATTTTTGGACCATATTTACAAAAAAGTTTTTTTTTTGATCTTTAGGAAGTTACAAAAAAGTTTTTTTTGGTCTTTAAGGCTTCACATAAAAAAAATAGGATTCACACATAGGATTCACACTAAAAATAAAATAAAATTTTTTTTTCTACCCTAAAATAACTATAAAAATACTGTTTTTTTATATTTATTTTTGCTGAAATGGTTTAAAGCACCACCAGCTGATATATACTACAAGTAACCAGCTAATTTCTAATTCGAAATAAATTCCAATTAGAAATCCTGGGTGTTAGTATATACCGTGCCTGTGTCCACCTCTTACTCTGGATGCCAAATTCGACTTATTTTTGTCGAATGAGCACCCCCAGTAGAATTATCCGGTATGTTCGATAATCCATTTTGGTAGAACAAGCACCAATAACTAATGTCTATATATAGACATATAAATATTACTAAAAATATAATTATAATTTAAAATAATAATTGAGTTTTTTCTGCCCATAAAGAATAAGTTGGCTTCAAGCGCAAGTTTATTCTTGGAAAATCCAATTAGGTTATCAACTAAAACTATTAAAAAAGATGTCATATTTAGAGCAAGTTTCTATCTACCCCTTTTTCGTGGCTGGCAAACAATCAGTAAGAACCGATTAAAAAGCATTTTTTTTGCTATATTTAAAAAACCAGAACCACTACAATTATTAATTTTATTGCTTTAGTTGGACGACCATTCTGTGTTGAATCCATGGGACTACGTTGTCGCTTAGGGATGATCAAACGCGCTTACCCGTAGGTAATAGGGTACATTACAAGCGGCCAAAAAGCACATTTCAAGCGCGTAGTATTTACATTTCTATCTTAATCTTCATTCTATTAGGATAAAAATCGCTATACGACCAAACCTCCACTAACCCCTTTCGCCCCTTTTGCTATAGGATTAAGGTACAACCTCACGGGCCTATGGTGCTCTCGAATCCGTAACGTTCTGGACATATCCGGGAAAGATAGTTAGAAACTTAACTACGTAAAAAAATAACCCTAATTATGACACTTTTTAAATTAGCCCTGGATAATCTTATTTTGGATTAAATTAAGACCCTTTTTCTGATTTGGACAAAACTAGTTTACGATATTTTCACGCAGGCTCAAAGGATAGACGCGAGTTTTGAATACAAAACACGCGTCCCCTTTGCCTAAGCCTGCGCAATATCGTAACTTAGATTTACCCCTTAGATTTCTATTTCTGTACAACCGGAATATTTTTGACCAGGGAATTCCGGTATAATATATGCCCACTTCCTATAAGACCTGAACCTAAAAACCGGTTTCCATCTCCGGATTAGGTCCCACCCTTACGTAGACTCTCCCAAAAAAGTTACTATATTTTTTTCCTAAGTCTACGCCTGACTTGAGTGTTATCAGCACCCTTTTTTATTTGTCGCCAGGTTTTGGAGCATCCCATGGGTTGTTTTGCCCATCGACGGTGTACAGTAAAGGTTGTTAGTAAATTTTTTTTTAATTACAGGAGGGTGAGGGTTAGGATATAGGCTATAACCTATATTATACTACACAACTACACCTTGGTTAGTAAAAAAGTGTAATATACACAGGTGATAACTGGTGCTTATCTCAGTTGAACCACATTGTATAAAATTAGGATACACAAAATTTACCTCATACTGCGCCCAAATTCTAAAAAAAAGAATATTCAAATTTGAATTTAAAAAAAATACACAAATTTATCAAAAAGATTACCCGGTTGGGTACAAATTCTGTACAATTATTATTTTCCTGCAAAATTGTTAAAAAAAATCACCAACCGAGATGAACAAACAAATTTGGGAAAGATTACACAAATTTCGACATCAAACTACACTACAACTACTACACATATACTACTACTAAGGGGAGTCAGGTTCGAATTTATAAACTTACATTTGCGCTGTTTTCTTTCATCTTCCTTGATATTCGTTGTGCAGATAAACTTTGTCCAGATAAGATCCATTGTTAAGTTAAACTTAAACGAGAAATAAAACCCTTCTTTTATTTTTAAAATATTTAGTAAAAATTATTATTAAAATTTACAAAATATAAATAATTAAAATTAATAACAATTAAAATTAATATTCAAAATTTTATTCAAAAATTTAATTTGTATTTTTTATTTTAGGGTTTATCTCTCACCTTAATCTTAAAATCTATTTATTTTCCAATTTTGATTCCAATAATCCATTTTTCGCAATCTCTTCGTTTGAGAAATACAATTTTATTTTTATAAGTCATGATAAAATTAGATTAAAAAAAATTATACTAATTAAACAATTAAAAAAAAAATTATACCAATTAAACAATTAAAAAAAAAATTATACCAATTAAACAATTAAGCAATAATGACAATTAAACAATTTCTAATTATTATTGTATTTCTTATCCTTAATCTCTATTTATCCAATTTGTATTTTCCATTTCCAATTTGAATTTCCAATTTCGATTTCTAATTTTGATTTCCAACTTCAATTTCCATTTTGATTGCCAATTCCAACATACATTTTTCCTTTGTTTCGGGAAATAAAATTATATTTAATACTTAAATATCAATTAAATACCAATTAAATATCAATTAAAAAAAAATAATAATTAAAATTATAAAATTCAAATGTCAATTAAAAATAACAATTAAAAATTATTTTATAATTTTACATTTTATTTCCCATCATTAATTTTCAAAATCTCTGTTTTCCATTTGTAATTTTCAATTCCATTTTCCATTTCCAATATTAAAATTCCCATTTTTCGTTTTAATTTCCAATTTTGATTTCCAGTAATAATATTCCACCATTTTCGTAAATCTCTTTATTCGAGAAATAAAATTTCGTTTCGCAATTAAAATAGAATTAACAAATTTGAATTACTTATTCATTTTTATGAAAAAAACTCATAATTTTTGATACTGGTTTCACCTTTATTTAGGCACATTCAACCTAATTATTATTTAACTAATTATATTTTATTTCTCACATTGATCTTTTATTCTCTGTTATTCATTTTCTTTATCTCAGTTTTTTTATCCCTCTCTCTATCTATTAATTGTTTATATCTTTTTACCATAAAATGTTTTTAAAATATTATTTTTATTTTTTTTCGCCATTTTCCCGTCTTTAAAAATTAAAAATGATTTTAAAATTTTCAAAAATTATTTTTCCTTTGGCGCCTAAAAAGCGTGAAATTATTTTATTTTGGCTAAGTCCGTTTCACCAATTTGGATTTCGGCAACTTTCGCCGGCGGCAAATAATTGCGCACACCGGGCGATCTTTAAAGAAAAAAATATTAAATATTTTTAATCCAAATTGGATTATTTTACGGTTGAAATTTCACCTCCGAGGAGGTGAAGTGTAACGATATTTCGTTACTTTTTCATTTTTCTTTACTATTATGAATAGTAAATTTATAAAATATTTCATGAAATTTCACCGATGCCATTTTGTCCGAG
>Ga0208946_1000189_pt1 | contig 12605 bp, 3 predicted proteins | sample AOAMet2_C49A8_80_2_FD_188075 | JGI IMG/M metagenome (GOLD analysis project Ga0208946, IMG submission 188075) | Ammonia-oxidizing marine microbial communities from Monterey Bay, California, USA - C0912_C49A8_80 (SPAdes) | ecosystem: Environmental > Aquatic > Marine > Intertidal zone | place...
ATATATTTCGTAGCTCGGCGCCGAGTCTATAATTTAGAGTACTTAAACAAGTTTTTTGTGGAACCATGTTTTCTTGTGTTTATTATCCATATATATATGGAATTATATGTTTTCTATATATATGTTCTGTATATGTTTTCCTTATTATTGATAGTATTACAGTACCAATTTTGGTTTTAGAATATCGATATTTTATTCTCTAAATTGATCGAAAACCATAATAGTAACGGGGATTTATATGGGCGTTTATATATTTACAAAAAGTGATTTTTTTAAGTTACGAAAAAAAGTGAATTTTTAGTCATATTTAATTCCTAAATACTCAAACAATTAGTCCTTCAAAAAGGCGCACAAAGAACTGCATGAGCATTCTAAATCGTAAAAGCTCTTTTTTATTAGGTTTTGTAACAGACTTTGATATTATGTGTAAAAACATGGCGTTGCGTGGATGATATGGCGTCCTAGTTTTAATGGCATTAAAAAACCTTGAATTTGCCTATTGATTTTAAATCTGACTGAATCCAGTTAGTCATAGTTTCGCCATCTGGCTATTGTATAATTCCGTCGCCATATTCTAAAAAATGTTTCTTCTCAATATATCAGTTTAGACCGGACCCCAAACGGAAGCTATAAGATAAATCTACTTGTATAAAGCTTTTCTGTGAATTTTTATACATTACGTACTCCCTGTTAGTTACAAAGTTTCAAGAAAACTATAAATACGACGTAAGGGAAAATCCAACATTCTGACCTTATTTTAATTTTATCGTAAAATTATAAAATGATCGTAAAATAAAACGCAACTATAAGGGAACATAAAAATCTCAAAACGTAACTATAAGGTGAATGTAACTGTAGTGGTATTACTACTTAAATTTCGGAAAATATTCTACTGTGTGGCCGGTATAAGAGGACATACCCTAAGAGGACAAATTAATAGGATGCAGTTCCCCTAAGGGGACAATTTTCTAGTTTAGGAGGACAAATTTAAATTCGCAATATGTTCTCTTACTGTATAAGGACCCTTATATTTTACAAAAGTTTGTCCTTGTATACCGACGTCGCCATCTGGCTAGTGTATAATTCGGTAATTCATATTCTAAAAAAGTTGTTTCTTCTAAATCCGCGAAACACGATCTAACAATTTAACGGATATGAATACATTCCGTTGCGAGCATTTTAACCACATTCTCAAGAGTACATGATGGAAATAGGCCTAAGAGATTATTACGGGGTGTTCTTTTTTGGATGTAACCAAAAATTATATACGTGGGGCATACCCGGGCACTTCGGTCAATGAACCCCCTGAAAATTGGCGTTTTTACCTAACTGCCTTTCAAAGTTCATCCCTTTACCACGAACCTTTTTTACGTATAATTTCTACGTACTAACGGGATGGGGTTAGAGTTAGGCTAGAAGCATACCCCTGTAATGCCGTAGAAATTCTCATTCATTCGATTTATTTTGCTTTATTTCGACTGCAAACTTCCAGAGTAACCCCCGTTCGGATTGAACATTACCGTTCTATTTTTTATGTTTGTTCGTAAAATTTTCCGGCATTTCGCGGAATATATTTTTAGGACAAAACGTAAAAATATTATTACTATTTTTTGCTCGTATGTAATTGTCATTTCTACTGAAACACTTGAAATACATAACTTGCTATCAGTCAACTCGGTAGCCTTAAAAGTTCTCGATTTTTATCAAAACCGCGCCATTAATCTAGTCCAAGTTCGCGGTTATTTCACCGGTTCTGGGTAATTGTTGTAAAACTGTAAAACTCCGCGCGCGGGTTGTTCGGCCAAACCGTTATCTCCTAGTACGGCGGTCGCTGCCAGGGTTACAGCAAGCAACTTGGTAAATTGGTTTTATTTATTTTATTTTTTTCGCGAAAATTATGTTATTCCCATGTTATTCGTAAATGAAAGAAAGCAAATTCTATTTTTGAACTTCAATCATGTTTATTCAAATGCTTTGTAGTACAAGGGCCATAATTGGTGACCGAAACGTGCGACCTAAGAAAATGACCACGATATTTATAACTAAATAATTAATTATATTTTGGATCCGTCGCGTTTATGGCCATTATTTTGTGTATAAAAATTATAAATATTACGCATTACGTTATTCTTAGCATTACCAGAACTATGAATAACATTCAGGTGCTCTGTGACGTACTTTTTACACCAGACGAAACCGAGACGCGTAAGCGAACCTTAATCGCTACTTTTTGGGAAAAGTCTGCCAGCCCTACGAAGTACAATCGATACGCATAAATTACATCCAAAATCTTTACGGTTTTTTATACCCAAATCGTTACGATTTTTCGACGGTTTTGTTTTGTAACTGCAATGCAGTTACTGCATAGACACTTTTGAACTAATTTCACGTAAAGAAAAATAACGAAATTTGGCCAAATATTCTGCACTCAAACTTTTACATTATCGTTACGTTTTTTGTAATTTTCCCAATTTCGGTTGTCTCGTTAATGTACAGTGCCTAATGCCTTAACGTTACGATTTTTGACAAATATTCAAACATTGACTGCTAAAAACACTACTAAACACAAAAATTTGCATTAACGTTACGATTTTTTCGCTTCTAGCGTAACGTTAAGGCACCAGGCAGTGTACTTCAAAATCGTTACATTTCCTGGTTCGTTACTTTTTTTGCAAACAAATATTCATCGGTATTTTCCAATTAATTTTGTGTTCAAGAAAATAATTAACCCAACCACCTGAGAGTTAATGTTGAAGTTTAAACCGTATTTATTTGTTTGAGTGGTAAATATGCCCACAGTAACAAAATGGTACTCTACGAGTTAAAAAACGGTACTGGCTAACTTTTAGTTGTCGCTCTAATGATTCTGTCTGGTGTACCGCATGTTTTCCATGTTTCTCGGAAATTGCACCATTTTCTGAACACGAACTCGGAAATGAATCAATGTTAACTTTAAGGCTAGCAAGCATACTAAAATTAATGGCTGCTGTGCCATGTAGGCCGGAAATCACCACTAGTGTTTGTTACAAAATGATGCATGGCATCATACGCCTGGTTACTGTTGTATTCCTATTACCATAATCTGTTTTATTTTAGTTTTTGTCAAATTTTATTTTTGGTATTGAATTCTACCGTTGGTGCTGAATATTTCTCATGTTGTATCAAACAAAAATGTAGTTCACAATCGACAATAAGTCGATTTTGGATGAAATTTATTATTATTTTTTTTCGTTCGTTTGCAAAAATATTACACCGAACTCGGCCCTCTTCAAAAACTCTAAAAATTGATACCTCGTAAAGAACCTAGCTTGTGTAACGGCGTTTAAGTGTTAGTAACAATTTTACTCTTCAAATCGTAATTGATCGAAGTTTCACGAAAAAAAATGTACGAAAAAAAACGCAATATATTTCAAACCACATATTTCATGTTGTGTACAATGCTAACCTAATTATACATATATTTTTACAGCCCACACTATATATATAATATTTTGGCGTACTGGTCGTAACTTACCGTGCGGTTATACATCAGAAACAATAATTAGACACACGCCTTTACCTTCACTGGCCGTGGTAGGGGGCAGATTTCTTTAGAAATAAATTCCAAAAAACGTTTTGAGCCAGACCAGTGCGATGTAAGCCGGGTATAAACACCAAGTTCTAATACTTATAGGTATTCTGAAACCACAATCGCACGGAATCGCCACAATTTATTTTTTTATTCAACCACGTTTTTTGCGTCGTTAGCTGGAATTTATTCTTAAAATCTGTACTTAAACTTGAGAAATGACCAAAGAAACCTATGTTTGACCTAGAGGTTGGCTCTTACATCATGTACTGGGCCGGGTAAATGACCTGTCTTCGCCGAAGAAACGTACTCCATTTTTATATTTATACGATCTTGTTTTGGTGTTCACCGTAAGCCATGGTAAATCGAGCAACATAAAAAAATGGTTCTAGTCTGTAAATCCGGCGCAATTTTTTTTCGTACATTTAAACCTATGTTAGGCTTGACCTCTATATTTGAAAAAAATCTGTGAGGCGTATTTACACTGATGATATATTTATTATAAGAAAACTTCCCCGAAGTATATGATTATCTTATTGACCTGAGGGGATTGTAGCAACCCCACCAAATTTCCGTATCGTGCGGAGATAAGCCTTCCAATTCTGATGTATATCCGTAAGCACTATCTAAATTAAAAAAATCGTTACTCCGTACCGCTGATTCCGGATACCGTAGTTCGGTCCAAGCCAGAGTTCGACCCACGTTAATCTTACTGCCACCTAGTGACAGCTATGGTATTACTTTTGTTTGATGAGCGCAATAATTTGCGTTTGCCCAAATATTTATCACTTGGTGTCGCTTAACTGCCATATTCCTTTAATAAGACGAAGGTAAATAAATGCGGTGTATCAGGACAAATTCATAAACTATAAGGACAAATTCAAAAATCACGATCTATAAGGACAAACTCAAAAAATACCGGTCTATAAGGACATAGTCAAAAAATACCGGTCTATAAGGAGAAAGTCAAATTGGAAGGGTAAACTTGGGTATATAAGTTACATAAACTTTAGAAAATTTCAAGGATGCCTACCACTGTATAAGGATAACGTGATTTTTGACCGTTGCCCTTATAGACCGATTTGTTTTTATTATTTGTTTATATACTCTGATCTTGTATGTAACCCTTTAGCTGACGTCTTACTGTAAAACTCTTACATTAGACCGGATCCAATTTTGACCTAACCTCATCACTTGAATCTATAATTAACCGCAATCTCTAGGTACATGCTTCCTATCTGATGAACGTGACCTTACCGCCATATTTTGTGTTAGAATTTCATAATTAAACCCATTGTTCTAATGATTAAACCGAAAATCCAGCTTGAGCGTTTTTTGGTGATACAGCACCGAGAGCTAATTAACTTAGCACATTTTTTTGCTCTATCAGAAAGAAAAAAACGAACAACCTGTTAAACCGTGCGGGACTTTTTAATTAAACATTTTTCACTTTGTTGGTGAAGGGCCATGTGGTTCATTTTGGTTAAGTTAGAAGGAAACAAAAGTTTTTTTCTGTAAAAAGTTTTTTGTGTATCCCAATTTTATTTTATTCTAATATTTATAATTATCATTCTGACAACTGGAATAGTCGCATTGTTGAGGTTAACCGAATAGTAAGAAAAAAGTGACATATTTTATTTTATATTACATTTCTAAATTCGAGTAAAAATTTTTCGTCCTAAATTTGATTACGTTTGCACGTTGCGATTCGTAAATTATATAATTTAATATTCACATCACGTACATGTAAAAGTACATTAAAAATAAACATGTGATGGATTTCTAAAAATTTTTTTGAATTTCTGGGGAATATTGTAGAATTTCTAATTATAGGTCAAAAATTGAGTTCAACATGATTGAATGGGTTTACAGCATTTTTAGGTGAAAGTCTAAAAATGGAAAATAAAAATTGTAGATTTGGATTTATAAAACTGATGGATCACAATGATCGATCATAAAAAATTACTACCTTTGCTCAGGATATGTTATGCCAAAATGTTTCCGTATCATTAATCTAAAAAATATGTAAAAAATTTGGTATGTGAAAAGTAAGGAACTTTCTGGTATTTTTGTACTTCAATTTCTAACCTTGAATTTGCAGATACCTTCAGTACTTTTCGTCTTCGGTCTAAACTATAATTTATATATTTTTTTATGTTGAAATTCACCCGCACGTTCAGTTGCTTACTGTTTTTGCAGAATAGACGCATTTATTAGTAGCTAATAATTTGTGTTGAAAATAACAGTTCTTGGGGGTAAATAGACTTGGCGCCAGAATGGCATAGAATAAAAGACTCGTGCCAGTTGAACTACTTGAACCATATTAAGCCTTAGGTCGCCAAATAATAGCTGCATGATTTTATACGTTTTCTCGAAGTTCGGCCAAAACTTTGGTCAGCAATCGAAATTTTTGTCATCAATCGAAAATCCCATTTTTTGGTCGAAAATCAAAATTTTACATAAATTTTACCGGAGTCTAAGATAAGCGAGATTCAAATTTAATCAAAAATTCGAAATTTTGGTCGAATAATTGAAATTCTGGTTACAGTTCCTGGGTGTACTGTTTCTGAGTTTAGTAGAGTTTTTAGCAGTCAATTTTCGAAAATTTCTCAAAAATCTTAACGTTACGCCACCCGGCACTGTATAAAATATATTTTTTTAATTTATTATCACCAACGACAACCTGTGTTAAGACTTAATACGGTAGTCTGATAGACAATAACGTGGCCGTACTGTATTTGCAGTACAAATTTTGTACTGATTATATTAGAAATGTGTCTAAATGGTAAATTTACGGGTCATATTTTGTTGGATATTTTGAGCTCACTTTTCGCCTATTACTTTTTGACCAAAAACTGGTCAAACAGAATTTATTTTTTTGGTTTAATTCGGAAAATGTTCTGCCAAACTTATTAAAAAATAGTCTTATACTTTCTACTCGCGGAAGTCTTGGTATAAAATAAGCGGATGTCAAACTCGTAAAAATTCGGGGGATGGGTGACTAATTTATTTTCGACACCAGCGAAAATTAGTAAAACATACGACCATCTTCCGGAACATCGACGAAAAAATGTTGTTGTAAAATCTTACCTGGGAAGGTACATATATAACAAAGGATGTACTTTTAACCCCGGCACCGTCCATATTAGACCATTTTTGCGATTGAGTTTACTTTTTTACGGATGTGGTTTGGTAACAGATTTCCGATCGTAATTATCATAAATCGTTTGAATTTGAAATAAAAACAACTTAGACCCAGTATTTCCAACTGGCAGACCTTGTATTTTTTTCGTAAGTTCCACAAAAATAGCACCTTTATAAATTTTGGAACATATTTCAGTACAGAAACATGTGTTATGACAAACATCGATGGATTGCACAGCGTGTCCTAAGATTTATCGGACCGCGACCCGCCAAAAAAGCGGTATATGTTACCGGGTTTTCCCTAAAAAATTGAACTATAATCTGTCAGTGTGGCTTTTCTATGCTTGCCATGCTTGCTAAACAGTTGACAGTTGGAAAATCATGACAAAGCTACTGAACAAAAATAATTTAAAACAATGTTAAAAATCGATCATCACAAAAACGTGTTCACGGCAAAGGCTTTATAAAATCTGCAACATTTTTTTCTGACAATCATTTTCGACTAAAAAAATGCGTTGAAATCTATAATGGGTCAGGCTAAAAATTCTTAACAATTTTATACATTTTTCGAGTAGAACAGCATAATTGAACAAAAGTTGGGACCGAAATTTTTGTATGTGACCAGACCCTTTTTTGGTGAAGAGCTTAAATGTAAATATTCAATAGTGCGCAAGTAGCATAAAAATTAGCCCGGAATAACTTTTACAACAATTGCATAGCGGAACCGGAGCCTGAAAAATCCGGGGTACCGGACGAAGGCAATGTTTGTTCCACAAATGGCCAATCTCAACTAAAAACTATGTTTGACACAAACTTTGCTTTTATTTTTTTTAATAGCCCGTACTAGTACAGAAATTTTGATACACATACGGTAGTCTATATGGATAAACTATAATTACATATTACCGTAATTTTCATTCCGTATTTTCTTTTTGAAATATTTCACCAATACGTGGATAATTAAATGGCGATCCTGGTCTGAACCGTAAATTATATGGTCGAAATTCCTGAATTGAGCTCATGCATTAACGATGCTTCGAGATCAGATATTCTGGCCGACCAATAACATTTATCCGGATGTTTATTCAAGCGGTCATCCATTTTGTATCACATCCCAATTCCTCAAATGAAATTATAAATATATATGTAACATTGTCATTTGGGCAGACGATCATTACCGCAAATTTCATGAAATTGCATGATAACTTCTGCAAACGTTGCAGTACAGTTATCTCGGGCCGTAGGGTCATCTTACGGGATAAAAATTTTAACAGATAAAATACTATTTTTTTGTTTGTTTTGTTTTCCTTTGCTTGCAAATAGTTTGTGCAAAATTTGGTCCTGGTAAAATGCGTTTTGTGTTAGAGTTTACAGTCGAGACGTATAAATCGTTACGCTAATTGTTTCAAAAAACCGTAACGATTTTTTAAAAATACGAGTTTAGTGGTTTTTAGTTGACAATTTTTCGATTTTCGAAAATTTCCCAAAAAATCGCAAAACGTAAAACGTAATTACCCTGTAACGATTTGTACGTCTCGACTGTATATAATTCGGTCAAAAATAGGAATTTTGGTCAAAAATAGGAATTTTGGTCAAAAATAGGAATTTTGGTCAAAAATAGGAATTTTGGTCAAAAATCGAAATTGTGGAATTTGTGTCGAAATTTTCGACAAAAATCTTAATTTTCGTTAAGAACGGAAATTGTGGTCAGAAATCGGAATTTGGGTCAACAATCTTCCCTCTGATCGGAACTATATCGACGATATGATATCGTACATGATATTTCGCCCATATCTTTATTTTAAAAACCGCATGTAGTTTTTCTCTGTATATTTTTTCTGAATATTTGAATTTCTTTACTAATTTGTTTTTTCTAGCTTAATCCTGGCGAACAATCGCGACAGTTTATCCATTTGGTACCTGGCAAAGAGTATGAAATCGATATTTGGTCAACAACATGTGGACAAGGACAGGTCGGCCCATTGGTATCCCAAAAATTAACTCACGCTATTCGAGTTCCACCACAATCACCGGGGCGTGTCCGACAAAAGGAACGAGGCGGCGACTTTGTAGAAATGTGTTTCCAAGGCCCAACCACAGGACATTTCACTGGTTTTGAGGTAAATATTGCTTTTAAAATATGTATGGGTAGTTACGGTAGTCAAAATTGTCGGATCGTCATAATTTTTTTTGCTGGCAAAAGTGACGTTCCAAACGTACTGTTTGAATCATGAACAGGAGACCGGATTTTTACATTAAAAATGGAGACCATTGTGTTCCACGGCACTTCCTACTTCCGATCACTCCAAAATTACACTTTTTGTGATACAAATATGCAAATATTGAATTGTTTGACGGCACTCAACTTGAGTGACTCAAGTTCAAAAAAATGGTCAGAATTGAACAAATGACGAGACTAAAGCTTATCGCAACTAAACCGTACCGCTCCATTTTTGCGAAACCATTTTTTCCAGAATTTCTACTAATTCGAGAAAAAAACTTATCGCAGCAACTAATCCATTTTCAACGTTTATGTCGTGATAAGCCGGTGTAACTCGATAGTTAGGAAATTTCAAATTGAGATTCTCAACATTTTGAAAAATATATTTCTGAAACAATAAATCCAAAAACGGAAAACTTGTTCACCGCTGAATTTCATAACCTTTCGGTTGATATAAAAATCATCTTTAAATCTTTGATTTCCTGGCGCCAAAATGCGTTTCAACGAACATGGTATTTGTTGGACCCCAATAACTTGGGTTTTCTTCAAACTCATTTTTTATTTCGATTATTTAGAAATTATTAGGAGACAAATCGGCCTTGAGGATTATATTTTTAATTGATATCAATTGGAGCAGTTTAAAAACTTTAAATTAAGGTCCTTAATTGTTTAATTGGTAATTCGTAATTTTATAAATTCAAGACCCATTTAACAATTATTTTCAATAATTTTGGGAAAAAATGGTGAACAAGTTTTTTTGTAAAACTTCAAATTTTGGTCTAAGTTTGACGCTATGCCATTGTCAAGTTCGGTCGGATAAAGTATACAAGATACACCATTTTGGATAATAAAGAAACGTCATTGTTACGGTTGGTTGTAAATAAAAAAACCGTGGGATAGTACCAAATTAAAATTACATTACCGAAAACAATTAGTAAAAATGAAATACGTCACTTTAATTTTCACCATTTTCGTGGTACATGCGGTTGCTTTTTGGGATTAAACCTAATCGCACCATTTTTTTCAAAATTTATGGCATAAATTTTATGCTCATTTACTGTAATTTAATTAAGCGGAATCGCACCATTTTTTTAATTTTTTGACGCGACTAGTGTACATAACTAGAATGTCATTAAAATTACATTCAAAATACTGTACAGTAGTTACTCCATAATTGTTACACCTTTAATTGTTACGTTTTGCGTTTTTTTGTGTCAAATTTTCGAAAAAATACGACTAAAACAGTACTAAACCCGGCAATATCCTCTAATTGTTACGTTTTTTTTGAAAAACAAAATGTAACAATTAGGGAGTATCTACTGTAAATAGTAATTTATTCAGCTTATTAACTTTTTAAAACGTTGCTAAATGGGAGCATCGACTGTATTACACGAATTGGTACTTTTTCTGTGGGCTATTTGTTTTTCTTTTTCGATCTCATTTTTTAGCTTTTTAAATCCAATTTATTTATTTTTTTAAATCCATTTTGGATAAAAACAAGTTTTGCCAAAGGGATAATTTTCGTACAATCAAATTATAGTGAACAGAATACGGTAGCTGATAAAAAATTGTTACATGTTTGAAAACAACTATTTTCTGATCCATTTTTTGGAGTAAATTTTTTATAAAAATCACGAAATGATTTAATTTGGAATTTTAAACAAGAGTTTTAAAAAAAAAGCACAAAATATTTTGGCATACTTGAATTCAACATGCATCTTTAGGGTGAACTATTTTATGTAGCCAATTCATTGCGGCAATGGCATGGTCGGATTTTGGTACTTTTAACCGAAAAATATGCGAATTTTACTATTTACCTACCAATATTGGAACTGAATCAAACTTTACAAATTGGTTTTACGTAGTATGTTCTCGAAAAATATTCAGTTCACTTATTTTACTTTTTTCTGCGGTTGTCACAATTATGAGTCATTTATATGATGAATTTTCACGTCGTTTATAAGTATACTTCAAATGTTACTTGTCTCAGGCAATTTGCATTTTGAATATCTAATTTTTTAAATGGTCCGCAACCGTGGGATTGTTACCAATATACGTACATTGTAAGTCGGTATAACTCAATGGCCCTAAAATTTCTACATAAATTACCCCCAACTAGGGATTTGAAGGATTTACGTGGTCGTTTTGTTTGTCATTTTTTCAAATCAGTGAACACGTTAGTTCAGTTACAGTGCCTGGCGCTTTAACGTCACAATTTTCCCTTAACGTTACGATTTTCCCTTAACGTTACGATTTTTAAAAATTTCCGAAAATTGACTACTAAACTCCGAAATTCCCTTTAACGTTACGATTTTTTCGCGTCTAGCGTAACGTTAAGGCGCCAGGCACTGTTGTCATTTTGTCATGGTTTTAAAGGGCGAATTCATAGATTTTTTTAACTTAAAAATGTGACAAAAATATAACTTCCGTCTTGTGCCACCGTTTTTACTTTATTTTTACTTAAAGTACGTTCAGGGAAACTACCGATCGTGAATCAAACTTTTATCAGTTACAAATGAAACGGCTTTTTATAGGTGTTTTTTCTATTTTGAGCTTTGGGTTGATTGGGTAGTGAAATTTGAGCTCGAATTTCTACTAATTGTTTGTATCGTAAAACACCTACGTAAAAAAACCGTTTCATTTGTACCCGAGAAAATGTCTATTCACCATCGGTATAATGATGGCATCCGAACATAACTAAAATTTTGTAATAATTGTGGTGTTACTTTCGATAATAAATTGTGTCGGAAGGGACTCCGGAGCTTGCCTTATCCTTCCTCTATCCCAAGAAGATGCATTTTGGCTGCCTCCGATATAACCAGTAAATAGGTCGTTGCAATGTTGTTTAGTAACATTCGTAGCAATTATGGCCACTTATTTTTTAAATTGTTCAATTCGTTTGTTCTGGGTAGTAATTATTGAAAGTCACATTCTAGTATTTGACATTATAGCGGTCATTCCTTCGTAAAAGATAAGGGGGTGTCCCATAATATCGCCGATTGGTTTCTAAAAAATGAATCGGAAGGCAAGATTCGCCGATTAAAAAACAAAGGGACCATATTTTAACGCGAAATTTTTTTAACACGAAATTTTTTAACACGGAATTTTTTAACATGAAATTTTTTAACATGGAATTTTTTAACACGGAATGTTTTAACACGATTTTTTTAACACGAAATTTTTAAACACGAAATTATCATTCCCTCTAAAAGGAACCATATTTTTAACACGATATTTTTAACACGAATTTGTTACCACGATATTTTAACACGAAATTTTTAACACAAAAAAAATTTCCAAAAAATCGGAATTTCGAGAAAAATTACGTGTTAAAAAATTCCTGTTACAAAATCCCCATTTTTTTGAAAAAGCGTTTTGTTCCTAAAAACATGTTCTTGGAAGCATTTCTAACGCCCTGGTAAAAGAAAATAGTCCTTACGCGGTAAAACGGTTATACGGTTGAAATGGCAGTGCGATAGTTTCTTATCGGGCCCGATGGGTACCATTATCCTCTTATAATAAGCGTACAAATTAAAGTGACGATTCTAAAATTACCATCAACTTAATGGAGTAGTAAATATCCGTGAAGAATTTGTTGCATTAATTTTGTACGATCGAACGAACAAATTTCTTACATCACAAATTTTCGGATTTTTCTTCTTCATAAAATCC
>Ga0208946_1000190_pt1 | contig 12561 bp, 14 predicted proteins | sample AOAMet2_C49A8_80_2_FD_188075 | JGI IMG/M metagenome (GOLD analysis project Ga0208946, IMG submission 188075) | Ammonia-oxidizing marine microbial communities from Monterey Bay, California, USA - C0912_C49A8_80 (SPAdes) | ecosystem: Environmental > Aquatic > Marine > Intertidal zone | place...
TTTTTCTGAACCCATTTTCTAGTGATCTGGACCAGTCACGACATCGAGCTGAAGATCGACCAATTTGCAAGAATAGAAAAACTCATTTTATAATTTTTTTTTCATTTTTTTTTTATTTCCTAACATTTGAATAAAATCCTAATTTTTGAATAAAAATAAAAGATAAAAAAAGTAAATTTGATTATAGTTCAAAATGTAGTAGCAGGCAAAAAAAAGGCAAAAACTGAAAAAAATGTGAAAGGCATTAAAACTCCCGTAAAATTTTGCAGTAAAAATCTTCCGAGTATTTTTTGATTTCGGCAGACTTTAACCCCGGCTTGATATTCTCCAACGCTTGTTGGATATGATAATCGAAGGCCGATCGTGCAATAATTTGTTCCAAATCCAACTGTGCCATAGTATTTTCATCCTGAGCAGGTTTTGGATTTGTAGTCACCGGGATTTGTCCATTTGGCGGCTCGAATGCGCGCATTTGGGGTTCAACCCATACCATTTGTGGGCAAATTTCGATCAGTTGCCCAGGAATTTGCACCATTTTACCGTCAATCTGTGCTTTCTGTGTAGGAATTGAGACCAATTGTGAGTCAATCTTGGCCATGACCGGACCCAATAAATTGCAATTTTCAGAAAAATTCGGGGTGTTTGTTTGCTCATTTTGTGTGCTAGCTTCCCTATTCTCACAATTTTTTGGTGTTGACTCAGCCTCTATTAAATCGTCCTCATTCAGTAATGGTTCTACTTCCGACTCAGCATGATTGTCATAACTTCCGTCAATTTCATTTACCTTATTATTTAACATTTCTTCGATACAAATACTCTCTTCTATTTGCTCTAGGAATTTGTCCATGTTTATGTGTTTTTTAAAAAGTCACAATTAATTATTTTTTCGACCTTACAAACAATAGGCGAATTTTTATTTGAATTTGTCCTCTTTTTTTTCTATTTGCATTTATGGGGTTGTACTGAAAAAAAAGTGCGCCAAGATAACGATATAAAATCGACTTATCACCTCAAAAATTAAATCGAAAAATTTTAACAGAAAAAATGGATTTACAGGAAAATAATGATATTAATGAGATTTTTAAAAGGTTCCTACAGAAACTAAAATGTAGGTGTTTGATTTGCGACATGAAAATGGACTATTCGCGGGAAGTCGCCGAGCATTATTACTGTGCTATTGACCGAGATGGCCAGTTCAATGACTTCAACGACAAGTTCATAGATTGGTCCGAGACCACTTTCAAGGATTACCTGTCTACAGGCGACATAAGTATGGCCACATTGAGAGCTAATTATGAAAATTATGGGACGTATAATGTTCAAAATGGCTACCAAGGCCTACGCGGGGTAAAAAATTTGTACCGAAAGACGCCTGTACCGTGGCAAGAGCTTAATTATTTAAATCTACCAGTTGTGAGGCGGCCTGGCGCGCCCTGTATCGGTTATACGGAGCATTCGGTTCGAAGTTTGATTGGAAGTGAGGATATGTCAGATTCAATACGGTATAACCAAATCACAATGAAAACGCGAAGTTCGTATTTCTCCTACGAAATTTGGAACTTCAATCGGCAATTATGGGAGTTTTCAAAAACCCTTTTGTGGTAGATCAACGCGGCGATTGGACACAAAATTGGCGTTTTATCGAAACTTCCAGCAGTACTTTAACTGAATGGGTTAAAATGTTGCATAATCAATCAAATACAGGCGTCATAAAATATTTCAATAACTACAAAAAAAGCCTGAGTGACTTTTCAACGAACCTACGACTCGAAGATCACAGGTTTTGGCACCATGAACGCCGTGACGGTGAATATATTCAGCATTTGTTGATGCAGGTTAAAATGCTCAATATCGCTTTTCAAATGGCTTACAGTGCTATTTTTGCTTTATGGCATCATTTGTTGCGAACTCAAGCTGATTTTAGCCGATTGATAGAAAAAGTTATACAAAAGTGAGTTTAAAATTTGAAATTAATATTCGAAAGGAAAATTATTAATGAAAATTAGAAATTAAAATCTGAAATTGAACTAAAAAATAATAAATCTCATTTTAGTGAAAACTTTCCAGCAGACGATGAAAATGTCACAGTCGTGACTAAAACGCTGGCGTCTAATGAGTGTTTTATTTGTATGGATGAGGAAAAACCATGTCAATTTTATACATTCGGGCCGTGTGGACACTGTGTCTCACTTTGCCAGGAAACATGTTTTGACCGCATCATTACCTGTCCATTTAAATGTGTGACCCGCAGTAAAACCCGAACCTATATGATGTCCCATCATAATCATTAGATTTTATATGTTTTTTTTTTCTTTTTGAACTTTGCTGTAAATATAAATTACCGTCCCTAATACTAGCCAGTTACGTCCTAATACTAGCCTCTTCGTGTGGAGTACCCTCCTAGGATAAAAATACCACACAAAAATTACTAGACCGCGCCAAATTTTGACATATTTTTTATGCTTGAATCAATTTTTGTAAATCACAAAAATTGCAATTTTGTGATCAATTTTATTTTTAAACAATATTTTTTCGTATTTTTGCTGTTGTGTTAATGACCAAATTTATTACAATAGGGTCAGTATACAATAGTTCTTTCACTGAGACCGCCATGCCAGAAAAAGATTATTCCAGCGTCGGATTTAAAAAGCTTATGAAGCTTATTTACCAAATTTTAATGATTCTGCTGATTCGAATAATAATGGAAAATCAGCCGGTTGTCGATGGGGCTGTCCTTCGAACACGTAAGAACACAAAAACTACAATTTTGAGAAAAAAATTTAGAGAAAAATATGAAATTTAGAGAAAAATCTACAATTTTGAGAACCACGAGAAAAAAACTCTGAAATTTTTTTGTCTAAATTTCAGATTTTTTATTTTAACTTTGAGTTTAGAAGCCTGAAATTTAAAATCAAAAATCTGAAATTTAGAGAAAAATCGCAAATTTAGAATTAGAAAAAAATCTAAAATTTAGAGGAAAAATTATAAGTTTAGAGATTTCATATGAAAAACAAAGTATATATTATAATTGAATCTTTTTAGGTATCAAGATTACTGCCCATGCAAAAGGACTGGTTTTTGCCAAAAACAATAAAGGTAAATATTCGTATTAAAAATAATTACATTAATTTAATTTTGTGCTCGAAAATATTATGTTTTATTATATTTGGCTGATTTACCTAAATTGATCCTAATACATTTATTTTAGCTGACATTTCCGAAGCAGGATCTGGAGATGAACCGCCGGTGGTTTTTTACAATCCAAATTACGAAGTTGTTCCACAACATTATGCCAATGAAATAAAAGGTAAGTCTTTAGATTATTTTATTTTTAGAGAAAAAATTTTCGATAATTTTATAAGTAAATTTTTTTCCGACAATTTTATAAGTAAAATTTCAAAAAAATATAAGTGGTCTTAGGTGCTAATATAATATTTTGTAGATATCGAACAGCGTTCCCTTTCTGACTATATTTCGCCCAAAAGATTGGAAAATCCTACTATGCCGCCGAAAGCACCTGTAACTGTCGAAAACGAGAAACCACTCAAACCGTCAGAGACCGATAAAGTTGACTTATCGTTCTCCCACATGCACTTGTCTGCGCAAGGCCAACTGGTGATTGCTGCATGTTCGATTACAATGATCTCAATTTTCTGCTGTGAAAAAACTGCACAAATTTTCACATGCATTACAAAACGGCTCAATAATCGACCGGAAGACGGTTCAGATGAGGAGTAAGTTCACTAATTTGTAACTTTTTTTTAGCCTTACTTTTCATTTTTTTCAAATTTTTGTAATTTTGTTTTCAAATTTTTTGGTAATTTGTTTTTCAAATTTTGTATTTTTTTTAAATTTGTATTCTACCCAAATAATAATTTTTAGTATTATTTTTAGACGACGATCCTTGAACATCCAGCACCAAAATTCGTTTCTGCGTGGAAATCAACAACGAAACCGAGCAAACCGACCATTTAATCCATTCCGCGACAATTTGCCTGAACCGGAAGTGATCAACCTCGGCAACCAAATGTCTCACCTTCACCTCGAATAGCCTGGATGGACAGTTTACGCTCAAGCTTTAGTACCTGACGATCGATTTTGTTTAAATTCGTGAAGGAAGCCGAGCCAAATTTTAACTGTTCCAATTTTTAGCTGTCCGATTATTGAAATAATTTTTTTCTGTTATATTTTCACTGCTTTTATATTTTCCCATTTTATATTTGCCGCTCTTTACCGCTTCTTTACATGCCAAAATAATAATTATGAAAATCATTAGTTTCATAATTATTATTAAATTTCAATATTAATCGTATCTTTTTTCTACAAAATTTTTGAAAAGAAATATTTTTGGTTCGAATTCGTAAAATTTGGTACGATATTTTATGCACTAAATTTCAAAAAGAAACCCGCCTTTTTACCGTTATACTTGTCCGCACTATTGTGCAATTACCAATCAAATAAAATCAAAAAAAAATCCACAATATTTTCGTTGTTTATTTTGATTAAAAATCCAGGCTTCAGTGAAAACGAAAAATTCCGCAAAATTTCGCAGCTTTTCAAGCAATAATATTTTAAATATAAACATATTAAGAAAATACCCGCAAATTACCGGCAGTTTTTTTTATGAAAACATTGTAAAAATAACAAAGTATAGAAATTCCGCTAAAAGGCCCCGGTGAGGCGTCTTTGGAGCAATTTCGCAAACCACTAGGCGCAAATTTGACAATAAAATCTACATTTGTAATGAAATTTTGTCATAAAATTAAATTCTAAAAACCAAAAAAATGGAAAACGTCACCAACAATATCGAATTCACGCCATTTTTAGCCACTACCGACTTGAAGTCGATAGTAATTTACCCAAGTTTTCGAAATGGGGAAAATCTGATGAAAATTTATTTTCGCGCTGATGTTACAGAGATGGAAGGTTGGAAAGATAACGGTTATCATGACAATACCATGACCGGTAAGTTTATTATTTACGATATCAATTTTTGCATTTTGCAATTAAATTTATTTAAGGATTTTTACAATTTCGCGAGGTAGACGGGTATTTTTACTTGCTCCGAAGAACGCTCACCACAGAGGGACCAAGCTAGAGTTTATAACTTCCGGAGTTTTAATTATTTTAAAAGAAAATAAACGGTAAAGAGGTGTACTTATAATTCAACCAAGTAAGAAAAAATATAGCAATTTTTGGATTTTTTCTTATGGTGTGATTTTATTTGCCATTTATGGGTTATTCATATCTCCAACTTTTTCTAAACTCGCTAACAGACACGATCTGGATAAGCAGTACCAACTTGCTGACCTGGTAAAACAGCTGGAATTCAAAAATTCTACCATGCCATTCGAGATATCCGTGCTTGATTACGACGATGAAATTTTTTACGTCGCCCCTGTTGTGCACAATGTTAAAAAAGATGATCTGAAACAAAACGAAGACAAAAAATCCAATCCAAAAGCTGAAATATAATTTTTTTCTGAGCTAAAATGGGATGATTTCGGAATTTAAATTTTTTGTTTTATCTGATTAATTACGGCCTCTGAAATTAAACGAATTTTTGAAATATAGGTTTTTGAAATATAGATCCAATTTTTTTAGAATGCCAGGTTCAACTACTGACCTTATCATCCCAATGCGAATTAAAATTATAAAGGCCCGAAAAGGACAGGTAAGGACAAAAGCTCCAATATATCATAAAATATAGTAGAGCTTTGTGCTTATAGGGTCTATTTCGACTTTTTGTCTTGATCCGAGCCAAGCGCGGGGCTGGTACAAACGAATCTTCTGAAGTCATAAATCTTACGGGGTGTCTTAATCTCGGCCATATACGGGTAAAATCTTAAATTTTATTTTGAATAATTATAATGTTTATGGTTTTATAGCGACTTTGGAAACATTTGGCGCAACGATCCGAAGTTCCCATACGACGATCAGCAGACGTGCGCTACAATGAAGAGTGGAACGAAGATCAATTTAAGATTTTTGCTGTTCTTTAATTTCCACAATCAAACACCTTAGAATGAAAAAATGGTAATTTTTAACATATTTGTAGGTTTAGATTGAAAATGTCCAAGTGCCATATCAATATTATCAACAAAGAACTCAAACGTTGGCTGGTGGCCTCCCAAAAATTGAGACGTTCGGCATCCATTTGTTATGGAAAAATCAAGTCCAGTATTGCCACCCTTGAGCCACTTGCCACAAAGGCTGAAATGGATAAACTCCAAGATGACGCTGGTAAGTTTTTAAAATTAATTTTTTTAATATTATTTATTTTTGAGTTGATAATTTTCCCGATTTTTGATTTATATTTTATAGAAGCTGTATTGGATAAAATTGGAAAAAATGCGAACTATTGCCTGGAAACATTGACTGTGGACGTCGAAAATCTGGAAAGTAAGGACGATTTTGTACAGATGCCAAAAAGAAAACGTAAAAGTGCCGATGATCCATGCAAAACTCCTAGCAAAAAAAGAAAATTGTCCAAAAAACACATTTTGGAAGTGGCTCGGGACGAGGAAAAGGCTGGCCAGTCAACGAGCCAACTTGGAAAACTTTTTATAAACGACCAAGCTGAAGGTAAAAAAAATTTTTTGATTTGCCGATTATCCATTTTTCTTTTAAATTTGACCCAGTTTTATTAAAAATATTCTTAGAAAGCGACGACGAGTCCAACTCATCTGCTGACCAATCAGAGCGCTCAAACTCAAGCGCGACCTCCGAAGATGACCAATAAACAAAAACTACGCTGGGGCACAAACTTGTACTTCCGACAAAACATTTTATTTTTTGTGAGCAAAAACAAAATAAAAAAAATAGATTTTTTATAAAAACATGTTATTTTATGTCTTTGATTATTTCGCACGACCCTATTATGTACTTGCATTTATTTTTATTGCACATCATATTCGATCAGAGTTGTACAAAAGGCTGAATTTTTTCGGATTTGTTTTTTCCGTTTTCAAGTTTGTGACATTTTTTTTTAATTTGGTCATTTTTTTTTACTTTTTTTGCAGAATTTAATTTTGATCATAAAATATTGGGGAAAATGACCTAAAATCTTTGGGCTTTTGTACAACTCTGAATCCGATTACCTTTGGAGAACGGCGAACAAAATGAACGTGCAAACTTCGGAGAAAATGGAGAAAATTTTTGGGATCAAAATATTGGACAAAATAATGAACCAGAAATTGGGGTTATCGAAAATGCTGCCGAAAATGCCCCAGAAATTGACGAATTAGAAAATGGTAAGGGAGAATTTTATGGTTTGATGAGCTAAACCCAATTTGCCCAAATTTCGCCAATTTTACTTATATTTGAGAATTTTTACGCCAAAAATCGTTTTTTATTTTGCAAAATGCTGCCCTAGTTTACGCGTTTTTTTTTACATATTTAGTCAACTGGAGTGGTATTTTGAACAAAAAATAAGAAAATATTATGCATTTTTTCGAGCAATCATGAGTATTCGAAATTTGTCGTTAATTATAATTTCTCGAAAATGGAAAAATATTATCACACGTGTATTTTCATATAAATATAAAGAATGTTCTATAATAATAATAATTAAGAAAACGCGGTATTTGGACAAGAAAATCCAGATGTTTTGAATGAAAACAACGAAGAAAACGACAACCAAAACAACCGCCGAACCCGAAACAACAGAGAAAAAGAACTTTCCCGCGCCCTAATTTTCGATCGATACCACCTACCGCCAGCCGAAGGAACAAAATCAAAATATGAACACCCTTCTAAAAACTGTTTCACTGACAAATGCTTTCAAATCTGAATAGTTCACATTTTTTATTAATTTGAGAAAAAAATATGAGAAAAAGATAATTAAAATTATAAAAATTATAATGAAGCTTACAAGTTGTTTTGTTGAAGGCCTAGAGCCATGGGGAATGTTATCTGGTGTTTTACTAAACGCCTCCAAAGAGGACAATTTAAACCAGTACAAATCGAGCATTGATTTCTATAACAAGGCATCTAAGGAGTTGGAAGATTTTTTGGAAATTTATACATATTCCGTGGAAAATTTAGAAAAGTGGTTTCGCAGGTAACGAGGGATTTTTGTATTTGTGGTGTAAACGACAGATTTTAGGCCAATTGGTTTAATTACAAATTGGAATCTGAAATCCATGAAAATTGCAATTATGCCAAGTTTTATGGGAAATGCTATTTGGTTTGTTGAAGCTAAAAAATCATCTGTCCTGACAAGATGTCCACGTTGCCCTTCCGCAGTAAACCCTTGCCAGTGGTGTGCGAATAAGTTCAAAGGCGAAGTATTTTTACTCCAAATGACCGATATTGAAAATGAAAAAGTGTTTGACAAAATGAATCTGCTGGCGGTCAATGATTTTTGTGATGTATTGAAGTTTATTGGGATCGAAACTAGTGTCATTGGAACTGAAATATTTAACGTAAAACGCCTTCGATACCTCGAAAATAAATATCAACTTCATATCCGGTTATACAAAAAAGACGAAACTGGACGAACTATTCCAATTCGAGAGCCCAGAAAAGAAAAATATGAAAAACGGGTCAATTTAATGTTAACAGAAGACCTTCCTGAATCTGGCTATGGGCTTATTGAAAATTTCTCAATCATCCAAAATGAAAAACTTCTTCCCAAAGTCTATGTTTGTGACCAACTGAAGAGTTGTAAATTTTCCAGCCCAAATTACTACGAGTTTGAACGACATTCAAAAATTTGTGTCAAATACAATACAAAGCGTATAACCTGCAAGCAAAAATCCTACGGAAATTACTCAAATCCGATTTCTGAAATGGTGGACCTCAAAATTATTCCAGAAGAGGCGCTAACGTTCCGAAATAACTTTATCGTGACCTTCGACCTGGAAACAATGGAGCAAAAATTCGATTTTGCAGCACCTGAACGCGGCTTAGTCACCGAGGCCAATTTACTTCTCTTGTCTATCGCAATTGGATCAAACCTAGAAGGATATACGCCAAAATGCTGGGTTCGAAAAACTTCAGACTCATCTGAGGAAATTCGGTTGGTAAAAGCATTTGTGCAGGAGCTGGATAAATTATGGAAAGAAAAGCAAAGATTGCTGCCAGCATGGATCGAAATGGGATATGAAAAGTTAGACTTCATGACTTTTGAGATGAAGAAGAAAAAAGTCCCATGGAATGAATATCAGACAATTTGGCGTTATAAGAGGGCACTGCGAAATTTGACCCAATTGGACATATTTGGGTTTAATTCCGGAAAATTTGACTTACCTTGTATTGCCGGTCCTCTCCTTGCCGAGTTAAAAAATGGTTCAAAAAAAGTTTCAATTTTGAAGAAAATGACTTCTTATTTTACGATAACAACTGACAGGTTCATATTCAAAGATGTCCTACGATTTACAGCGCCGTGCTCATATGATCAGTTTGTCTCAGTTTGGGGTTGCCCAGGATCGAAAAGCATATGGCCGTACAGCTATTATCAATCCGTCGAAGAGATTAAGGCCGCCAAAACTTTTCCACCGCGCGCTGCATTTGAATCAAAATTACGGGGAAACAAAAAACCGGAAATGCAAATTTACATTGCGGCGAAAACCGAATTCTACCGCCGAAAATTATTGCCAAAGGCACATCCCGACAAGATCACTTCCATGTACGGTTTTTTGAAATTTTATAATAAAATGGATGTTCAGCCTCTGGTAATTGCCCTTGAAAATTGTTTCAACGCATATTTCAAATACTTCGGTGTCAATGCCATAACTGCAATGAGCTTGCCAAGTTTAGCTCAAGAAGCCATGTTCAAAAATTATGCCCCCGACGCACCGCTCATATATTCTTTCGCCGAAGCAAATAGAGACATAAATAAATTGTTTCGGGCAAGTGTTTTTGGCGGTATGGTCAACGCATATCGCAGACACGTTTGTACCTACGACCGGGACGATATCCCAAAAGCAGCAAGATATGCCGATAACGGTGATCCGTTTACATCGATTATTTCACTCGACTTCACATCGATGTACCTGACCTGTCAAAAACAGGATATGCCAACTTCACCTGGAATTTATTGGCAACGAGAAAAAAGAAAATTTCGAAAGAACATAATGTGCAGCGGGCATTCTTTCAAGGCCCAACAGTGGCTATCGTATATGCAAGCAATAGATCCATATTTGGACAACAAAGACGGGAGCAGAACAAAAATCCAGACAAAATATTTTCGCGGTGAAGTAAACATCTGGTCCTCAAGAACGAGAAGAAATTCCTGGCCTGTAGATGGTTATGCTAAAACTGACCATGGTATAAAAATTTACGAATTCCAGGGTGAAAGATGGCATTCAGCATGTCCCCATTGTAATCCTTACGGCTGTGATTCTAAATGGTGGACAAAAAAAGAGGATATTTTACGCCAAGGTTACAAATTAGAGGTAATATGGGAATGCCAATTTGCTAAACTTCTACCGAAAATACAAAATGTGGAAACTACAGATTTGCATGATATCTTGAAGATTTCTTCCAAAGAACATGATATTATAGAAGGTATTCGGTCCGGAAAACTGTTTGGCTTTATACAATGCACTGTTACCAGCCCAGAAAATGTGGTTAATGAAATGTCAGATTTTCCACCAGTAATTAACCGCCTAAAGATAACAGACAGCCATCTTACCTCGTTTATGCAAAAACAGATAAAATTAGAAAACCCAAATTTGAAGACGTTCGAAAGGGAAACCTTAGTCCAATGTTTTAATGCAACCGAGCATTTGCTGCTAACCACGCTGGCACAGTTTTATTTGGAGAAAGGATTGGAACTTTCGAATATAACCAAAGTTATCCAATACATTCCAAAAAAATCATTAACCCCATTTGTTGACCACGTGACAAATATGAGGATTGATGCTGAAAAAAACAAGGTCCCGGGCAAACCTAGTATGAAGGGAAATACCGCCAAGATCTATGGCAACAGTGGCTACGGGAAGGTACTTTTTACGAAAATTTAATTCTCTTTAATAATTTTTATTTTCAGTTGGCCGAAAAAGTCTCAGATTTTACCAAAACCGTTTTGGTAACTGATCCGAAAAAATTACGCCGATATGTTGAGTCACCTCTACATAAGCGTGATGCATTCCTATCATCTGAGTGTGGAGATGTTGGAATTCATGAAGTGGTAATGGATCAAAGATCAGTTAAAGACATTAAGCCAGTACATGCAAGTGTCTGTATTTTACAGCATTCAAAGTTAATGCTGTTGAAGTTTGTTGATTTTCTCCGAACTTACTTGGAAAAGGGTTCATATGCTATAATATATGGAGGTAAATAAATAAAAATATTTTAAACATATCTATCATATCGGTTTAGACACCGATAGCATTACACTCGGGACAACAAAAACTGCTGCTGTTGGTGCAGGCGATTTGCGTGACACCCTTGAACGGATATTCTACCCAATTGTTAAACCCCAATTACGGAAAGAATTTGAGAACGTTTGGGATAAATGGTTAGTGCTTACAACTGCCGTCGAGGACCAAAAATGCCCTGGAAAACTCAAAATTGAATTTTGTACGCATAATGGGGAAATGATTGCGCTTGCCCCTAAATCTTACTATGCTTATTGTAAGACAAACAACGCAAAGAAAGATGCAAGAAAAGGCATACCAAAATCATATCCGCTGACCCTAAAGGAATTTTATGATAAACTTTATTCAACTTCTGAGAATAATCACTCGGTTGAGGTACGCTCTTTGCGGCTGAACAAAAATAAGCAAATGACACGCACCACCACCACTAAACGGGGCTTGACAGCCATTCATGTGAAACTAGGCGTGTCCGACGACCGAGTAACTTGTAAACCGCTACAATTTAAAAACAAAATTGTATAATTTTCTTAACAAAATGAGTTTTTCAATTGAAGAACGTAATTTAATTTTGGATACTTTTAATTTTAATGAATCTACAAAAGAGAACGTACGTGAAAAGCTTCAGCCGCATATTTTTACTTTTTTATCCGAAAACGGCAACATAGGGACCATTGTTGACAAATGCATTTTTCGCCCAAAAAATATCTACCGCCCATACGAATCTGTTACTTTAACAAAATTTCTAACTGATAAATTTGACTGCGCTAGTGCTATTGATGAGTTAGCTGGAAATATTTCCGGCAACTTTCTTATTTACATTGACTTTCATTTTTTGTTTTTGTGCAATCCTGAACAAGAACAAGAAATGGAGGAATTTAAATTTCAATTTGCTTCAAAAGCGAGTGCCATAAACGATACTCACAAAATTGTAACAAAACAAGATTATCGTGAATTGGCATCCGAATTTGAAGGCAAAACTTATTCCGACCTGCTAAATGATGTATTTGTCCACCATGTGGAACTTTACGAGTTTCAAAATTCGGGACTACGCCCGTACCAATTGTTATCAATGGTTATTCACCTGCAAAAATTTCCTGCATAATCAATACACAATAAACAATTTACAAAAACAATTTTACAGTGTTCAGCCAAATAAAATATTTCACAATAAATCCTTGAAACAAACTAAAAATCGTGCAAAGTAACGAAACGGCCGCTTACTAACGTCAAACTT